>ENA-OYYZ01000039-OYYZ01000039.1-human-gut-metagenome-genome-assembly--contig:-NODE-39-length-81016-cov-18.902595_pt1 | contig 81016 bp, 66 predicted proteins | sample MGYA00243256_ERZ653463 | MGnify/ENA primary metagenome ERZ653463 (study PRJEB26926, sample SAMN06165173) | human gut metagenome | biome: ENVO:00009003; feature: ENVO:2100002; material: ENVO:00002003... | reverse complement strand
GGTCGGAAAACGAAAGTAGGAAGAAAACTACTTCGTTTTCCTCCTACTCGATTGTCCGTTTGGATAATTTTATCAAAAAAGTCTGCCGGAGTATTTCTTAAATCGATAAAATGTTCTATCTTGTCAATGTCCAAGTGACCTTGGTCAGGTTTTATGCCGTTCACCTTCAAGCACGGCTACAGTAACATTAAAACTTCAGTAGATTATGCCAGCTATTCAAACAATGTTTGCTAACACTTTCCTGGCGGGAAGGAAGATCATGGCAGTGAATATATCTAAGTCATATCCTAATCGACATGATCCGGATGGAAGAGGATCGACTTACGAGTGCGCTCGAAAGTATTGGCGGGCTTCCAAGAAAAGAGCTGAATCTATGAATTATGTTTTAGCCGTTTCGGATGGGGTTATCGTAGCTGTCTACAGACCTGTCAGGTGGATGGAATCCAAGGTTATGCCAGGCAGACTTGAGTTTGAAGGCGAGAAAGTTCGAGAAGGAGATCTCGTGGGGATGGATGTCTCAAGCATGTTCGCAGGACGTTCCAATCCTGTCAAATACATAGAATAACCGAAATGACTGCCACGCTTCGGCGTGGCTTTTTCATCTCTTATTTCGGTAATGAGAAACGGAATTCCAGTCCGCCTGCCCGTCCGATTTTTACGGAAATTGTCCCTCCGTGGATCAGGACGGCATTCTTGACGATGGCTAGCCCTAATCCTGTTCCGCCCAATTTTCGTGATCTTCCCTTGTCGACCCGGTAGAATCTCTCGAACAGATGCGGCAAATGCTCCTCCGGAACGCCTGTTCCATTGTCGGAGAATACGAACCAATAATTGTTGCTGTCTTCCTTAGGGCATTGGATGGTGATGGTAGTGCCCTCGCCGGCGTATGCTATCGCATTGTCAGTCAGGTTTCTGAATATTGAATACAGCAACATCTGGTTGCCGTTTACAATAGTCTTCGGCGCCACGAGAATGAGGAATTTCATCTTCTTGTTTTCCAGCTGGAGTTCCACGTCATTTCTGATGCCTTCCAGAAGAGCGGAAATGTCGATGGACTCCGTTGTAAAACTGCCGGAAGCCTCGTCAATCTTGGAAAGCATCGTTATGTCCGAAATCAGGTTGCTCAGCCTTCCGCTCTGGTCATAGCAACATCCCATGAAATCAGCCTTGGTCTGCTCATCCATGTCCGGATTGTCAATGATGGTCTCAAGATATCCCCGGATGCTGCTGACAGGAGTCTTCAGTTCATGGGCAATGTTCTGCGTAAGCTGGCGTTTCAGTCTTGTCTTGTCATCTTCGCTGTTCTGCAGGCGGGCATAAAGACCCACGATGTTCCGGGAAATGTCACCCAGTTCGTCGTCAGTAAAATGGATGTCTGCGTTTCCTACGTCCTGATTTTTCTCCGCCATGTCTGCGAAAATGCTCAACTGCCTGATATTCAGCTTGAGACGCCTCATGTAGAGATAGTATATGAAGAGCAGGAGGATGGACATTGCCAATGCCATCAGAAGATAGCCGTTGTCGGAAGCCAGCATTGTGGCCAGCGAAACGTCGTAAATGTGCGAAGTCCTGACTATCAGGCGCTTTTCAGGAAAAGAAGTCGCCGAATAGAACCATTTGCCGCCCATGGTGCTGGACGAACGCTTGATGTCGTATCCTTCGCCGTTTTTTATGGCCTGCTTGATTTCCTTTCTGTCCAGATGGTTGTTCAGATGCTTGGAATCCGACGCCTGGCTGTCAAAGAAAACTTCGCCGTCCATATTCATGAGCGTGACGCGCATGCCCTCGTCATCCAGTCGTCTCGTATACCGGGAAAACGATGCAGTGTCTGTAGTCCACAAGTCGCAGATGTAGCGGTTATACCCCTGCAGTCTGGTGTTCAGGATTTCAATGCGGTATTGTTTTTCCCTCTGGTATTGGAAAAATATGAACAGGAGCGCGAACGACAAGAACAACGTCGCCACTATCAGGAACAGTCCCGAACTCAATGATATGTTATGCCGTCCTGTTTCCCGTTTCATTTTTCTTCGAAGCAATATCCGTATCCGTGGCGGGTTACGACGCATTTGCCGTATTCGCCGATTTTCTTTCTCAGTCTCGTGATGTTCACGTCAACCGTGCGGCCCAGGACAATGACATCGTCCGACCATATCTTGGACAATATCTCTTCACGTGAATAGACATGAGGACTATTGGCAAGCAGCAGGTGCAGAATCTCGAATTCGGTCTTCGTCAGGTCGATTTCCTCTCCGTCCACCGATACGCTCTTGCGGTCCAGGTCCATGACCAATGACTTGTAGCTCAATGTGTTGTGCTTGGTATCTGCGGTGGATGACGTGCGCCTCAATACAGCAGCCACGCGGGACAATACTTCTCTGATGGAGAACGGTTTGGCGATGTAGTCGTCCGCCCCTATGTTCAGCCCGTTTACCGTATCATCCTCCGTGTCCTTGGCTGATATGAATATGATGGGGATTTTCGCCGTGTCGGGATTCTTCTTCATCATTTCCGCCATCTTGAAACCGGAGATTCCCTCCATCATTATATCCAGCAGAATCAGGTCGTATCCGTTTACGCCGCTTGTCAATGCCTCTTCGGCAGAGTGGACTTCCCGTGTGTCGTACCCTGCTTTTTCAAGATTGAAACTGAGGATGTTGCATATATCCTCTTCATCATCTACAATGAGAATCCTTTTACGTGTCTCCATATCGTTAATGTGCGGATTTTTCGGCCTTTACCTTTTCGACGATGTCCTTGATTCCCGGCAATTCTTCGTCGACTTCCCCGTAAATTATCAGCAATTGGTCGCCGCTGCGCAGTTCCACGCTTCCGTCAGGAATGATGAATTTGCTGTCGCGCCTGATGATCACCACCCTCGCGCCTTCAGGCAAGTTGATTTCTTTCAATGTATTGCCGCTTGTCAGGTCATCATCCGTCAATGTGTAGTCCTGTAACTTTCCGGCCTCTTCCGGTATCTCGATTCCGAATGTGTCCGGAGCCTTTTCTTCCGGCAGGTTCAGATGCAGCAGCTTCGCGACGCGCGGAATCGACATTCCCTGGAAAATCAGTGAAAGCAAGGTTATGAAGAACACGATGTTGAATATCTGTTCCGAGCCCGGGATTCCTGCCACTATCGGATATGTCGCGAAGATAATCGGCACGGCACCCTTCAGGCCCACCCAGGAGGTGAACAGCTTGGCCCTGAAAGAAATCTTGCGGAACGGCAGCAGGCAGATGAAAACCGTGAGCGGACGTCCGACGAAAAGCAGGAACAATCCGATGAGCAATGCGATAGGTGCGACATGCAGCATCTCGTGCGGATTGACCAGCAGTCCGAGGCTGAGGAACATTCCTATCTGCATTATCCATGTCATGCCGTCCATGAAGGACAGGATTTCCTTCCTGTTGTTCATCGGCTTGTTGCCGATGATGAAACCGGCGATATATACGGCCAGATAACCGTTGCCTTGTATCATCTGCGTCATTGAAAATGCAAACATGCTGACTGCCAGAAGCAATATCGAGTACAATGGCGTGCTGTTCAGTTTTATTCTCTGGAGAATCCACACCGTGGCGAATCCGATGGCGACTCCGGCGAGGGCGCCGAGTGACATTTGCAATACGAGCGTTACCAATGAGCCCACTACAAGCTGGGTGTAGTTGATTCCTTCAATGCTTGAAACCGGGTCGAAAAGAAGTTGTGCCACCTGGATCAGGACAATCGTAAGTACGTATGCCATAGGGTCGTTACTACCGGATTCCAGCTCCAGCATCGGCCTCAGGTTCTGTTTGAGGCGCATGTTGCAGTTTTTCAGGATGCTGAACACCGAAGCGGAATCTGTGGATGACATCACGGCCGCCAGCAGGAAGCACATGACGATGGACAGCGACAGTCCGATTTGCTCAATTCTGGACAGGAAGTAGATGAATGCGCCGGTAAACACCACCGTGAGCAGCACTCCGACGGTGGACAGTACCAGACCAGGCCCCATCACCGGGCGGATGTCTTTCAATTTGGTTTCCAGACCGCCAGTGAACAGGATTACGCACAATGCTATGATACTCAGGAACTGCGCAATGTTATAATTGTCGAAGACCAATCCAAGTCCATCGCTTCCGAACAGCATTCCCACCAGCAGGAAAATGAGGAGGGATGGTACGCCATATTTGTTTCCTGTCTTTGAGACCAGTATGGCAGTGAAGACCAATATGGAACCTATGAGAAAAATGTTTTCTGATGTAAAGTGCAGTATCTCGTTCATTTTCAATCTGTTTTATATTATTCGCCGCGTCTTGTCCTTTCGAGTTCGCGGCACCATCTTGTAAGCCCGCATTCTCCGCATTGCGGTTTTTTTGCGGTGCAGATATATCGGCCCTGGAGAATCAGCCAGTGATGGGCGATTGCCCTCTTGGGGACCGGAATGTTGGATTCCAGTTCCTTGCCCACAGTTTCCGGTGTCTTGCCGTCCGATAATCCAAGTCTATGGGCCACGCGGAAGACGTGGGTGTCCACCGCTATTACAGGTTTATCGTAAACTATTGAAGCTATGACATTTGCGGTCTTTCTTCCTACTCCAGGCAGGCTCATCAGCTCATCGATGTCCGATGGGACGATACCTCCGAAATCCGTCACCAGCTTCTGCGCCATTCCGATGAGGTGACGTGTCTTGTTGTTCGGGTAGAATATGCTCCGGACCAGCTGAAAGAGGTCCTCGTATGACGCATTTGCCAATGTCCCGGCATCCGGATATGCCTCGAATATGGCCGGCGTAGTCATGTTGACCCTCTTGTCAGTACATTGCGCAGACAGGATAACTGCGATGAGCAGATGGAAAGGGGAGTCATAGTGCAACTCGGTTTCCGCTATCGGCATGTTTTCCTCGAACCATGCAATTATACCTTTATATCTTTCCTTCTTGGTCATCTGTCTCTATTTGAGTTCGTTGCAGGCTTCGTCCTTGCAGACCAAGACTCTGCCCGGGTAGTTCTCGAATATGGACTTGTTATGGGTAACCATCACCACCGCCGTTCCCTTGCTCCTGTTGATGCTCGTCAGGAGTTTCATGATACCGTCGGCGGTTTCATTGTCCAGGTTCCCCGTCGGCTCGTCCGCAATGATGACTCCAGGCTCGTTCAGCAACGATCTTGCTATCGCAATGCGCTGCTGCTCACCTCCTGACAGCTGGTGCGGCATCTTGTGCGCCTTGCTTTCCATGCCCACATTGCAGAGAACTTCTTCGATTCTCTTGCCGATTGCTGCGGGGTCTTTCCATCCGGTAGCGCGCAGTACGAATTCCAGGTTGTCCTCCACACTCCTGTCCATCAGCAGCTGGAAATCCTGGAAGACGACTCCGATCTTGCGCCTGAGAAACGGAATGTCCTTGTTCCTTATTCCGTTCAATTCGTAGCCGCAGACTTTTCCGCTCCCTTTCAGGAGCGGATTTTCTGCTATGATTGTCCTGATTATGGATGTTTTTCCGGTTCCGACTTTTCCGACGATATACACGAAATCACCCTGATATACGTCCATGTCAAGTCCGTATATTACAGGCGTTTCTCCATTCACTATTTCCGCGTCTCTAAATGATATGACGGGTTCGACGGTTTTTATGTTCTCGTCCATTGTCCTCTTTTTTACGCTTACCAAGTTACGAAAAAAACTTAGAATCCGAGATGTCTAAGGATTCCTTTTACGGCTTTTTTCGCTGATGCTACTGCTTCTACGACTGTTGCAGGGCCCAGAATGAAGTCTCCTGCCAGAAATACTCCCGGCATGCTGGTCTGCTGCAGTTCATCCGTAACAGGCCATCCTCTTTCAATCTTGATGTTTTCCTGTCCTCCGAATATGCCGAGGTCCACGTTTGCGCTGATGGCCACCAGCATTGAATCGAACTCTACTTCATGGTCGGTGCCGTCGATCATCTTGGTGGAGACTCTTCCGTCCGCTCCGGTGACGTTTTCGCATTTTCTCATGACGGCCTTGTGGTCGCGGATTGCCACCGGAACCTCGAAGATGTGGAATTTCACGCCTTCCTCGATAGCTTCCTTGACTTCCGCCGAGTTGGCCGGCATGTTCTCGTAAGACTTCCTGTAATATACGTAGGTGTCGTGTCCTTTGCGGTTCGCCGTGCGGCATGCGTCCATGGTGACATTTCCTCCTCCGATGACCAGCACCTTGTGTCCAAGTGTGTATGAATCAGGGGATTTGAGGTAATCCAATGCGTAGATTATATCAGGAATGTCTTCGCCCGGAATGTCAAGTCTTCTCGGAATTGCAGCGCCTCCGGCAATGAGGACCGCATCGTAGGACGCGGCCAGTTCCTGCAGGCTGATGTCTCCATCGCCGTTTCCGCCGACATTGACATTGCCCTTGAACGTGACGCCGGCTTCTTCGATCAGCCTGTCATACTGGTCAACGTAGCTGCGGTCAAGCCTGAATTCAGGAATGCCATATCGCAGCACGCCGCCCAATTTCTCGTTTTTGTCGAAAATGGTCACGTCAATGCCTTCTTCTCTCAGCATCAATGCGGCTGTTATACCGGCCGGGCCGCCACCGATGATGGCGACTTTCTTTCCTTTTTCCGGACCGACTGCCGCATGCGCCTTGAAAATGTAGTCACATGAAAGCTCGGCTTCGATTTCATGCCACGCTACGGGATTTTTCTTGGCGTTCAATACACAATGCCCGTAACAGCTTTTGCTCCAATCACATACGAGGCTGGTTATTGCAGAGAAAGGATTGTTTTTATACAATATGGAGGCTGCTTCCTCATATTGTCCTTCGCGATAAAGCTTTATGATTGCCGGAACGTCTGTTTCCACGGCGCAGGCCGCCTTACATCTCGGGATTTTACAAAGCAAGCATTTCCCTGCTTCTGAACTAGTTTTAGTCATATCTAACCTATTATTTTGTAATTTCCCAAAGATATGAATTCTGTTCGTATTTTTCAACAACTCGCGTCCGGCAAGTTGACGTCGTGCTTGGTTTTCGCTCAAGATGCATATCCGTCACTATGGAATTACCATTTGTTGTAATGAATCTTGGAAGGATCCCATTTGTCTTTCGGCTGGAACTCTCCGTCCGGGTGACCTACCGGAACGATGCAGAGGGGATGAATTGTCTCAGGAAGTTCCAATGCGGTTTTCACTATTGCGGAACGCTCCTCGTCAGAGGCTGCCGTCCAGACAGCACCAAGCCCCATGGCCTCGGCTGCCAGCAATAAATTCTCTGTCGCAGCGGAACAATCATCGGTCCAGAACTTGCTATAACCTGAAAGGTCGGCGCATACGACAATCGCCACCGGAGCGGTGTCCAGCCTTGCATAAGGAAGCAATTCCGCCATTGATGCCAATTTCTCCTTGTCGTTGACCACCACAAATCTCCATGGCTGTGAATTCATTGCGCTAGGTGCTGCCATAGCTGCTTTCAGCAATGTCTCCACTTGTTTGTCAGAAACAGGTTCCGAAGTGAATTTGCGCACGGATTTGCGGGAAAAGATGTTCTCCAAGACGATATCAGCCTTCTGAGACTCTGAAATATTGTTGCAAGATACCATAGTGATAAATGTCAGACCCGCCAAAGCGAGCAATTTTGTAAATGTCTTCATCTGAAATTCAAATTTTCATAAAACGGCTGCTGCTACAAAATTTTTACCAAAATTTCAAATTTCGTCTCCGGTCATGTTGATTTTTTTTGACATTGAAAATTGAAATTGGCGCAAGCAGTGGTAAAAGATTTGGCGAGATTATTGTTATATTTGTAGATTGAGTTTCGTATTTGATGTGCGGAACGGATAAAACGTGTACGATATGAACAAACCGCTATTGGCTGCTGCGGCTGTTCTGGCTTTGAGTGTCCTTGCTTCGTGCGGCATGGGGAAATCCGGCGGGAGAGATGAGAATCTGGGAGGACAGGTCTCGGTATCAGGGGCGTTTGCCCTATACCCTCTGGCAGTGCAGTGGTCAAATGATTTTCAGGTGAAATACCCTGGAGTAAAGATAGATATATCTGCCGGAGGTGCCGGCAAGGGAATGACTGACGTTCTGAACGGGATGGTGGATTATGCCATGCTCTCTCGTGAACTTCATAAGGAAGAAGCAGATGCCGGCGCAGTCGCATTCATCGTGGGTCGCGATGCCGTGATACCGGATTTCTGCAGCAAGAATCCTTATGCGGACATCTTGTTGAAACGTGGACTCACTTCAGAAGAAGCCAGAAAAATCTGGGTGACAGGAGAAATCAGCACCTGGGGACAGTTGCTGGGTAACGGCGAACGCCACAAGATACACGTATATACCCGTTCCGATGCATGTGGGGCGGCACAGACATTCGCATCCTGGTTCGGTGCCAAGCAAGAAGACCTTCGCGGAACCGCAGTATTCGGTGATCCCGGAATCGCCAAGGCCGTGCAGAACGACAAATGGGGCGTGGGCTTCAATAACCTGGCGTATGCGTATGACCCTCAGACACATAGACTGCAGGACGGCCTCGCGGTCATACCTATCGACTCTGACATGGACGGCGTGATAAGTCCAGAAGAGGATTTTTACGAGACCAAGGAAAAACTTGTCCATGCCATCGAGACCGACATGTTTCCGACGCCGCCTGCCAGAGATCTTTACTTCGTCTCCAAAGGCGCGCCCAAGGACTCCGCATCCCTGGCGTTCCTGAAATACATCCTGAAAGAAGGACAGCGTTTCAATGAACCCGCCGGCTATGTGCAGATTTCCGGCAAGATGCAGAGCGAAAACAAATCTCTTCTGCGCAATGCCAGCAAGGCTTCGAACCTGAAGCAGAACAATACACAGACGATAGTATATGTGTTTATCGGCCTGATAATCGGTCTGTTGGCATTGTTCAGCGGCTCGATTTTCCAGAAATCATTGAACAAGAGGAGGATTTACAAACAGAATCTTTCCTCGGTTTTCATGTTCATACTGACGGTATCTTCGGTGCTGCTGCTCATCGCGATGATAGCTGGACTTACGATAAAATCAATGCCGATTCTCCAGGAAAACTCATTCTGGGATCTGGTATCATCTTCTGAATGGAAGCCATCCCAGAAAAAATTCGGATTCCTTCCGTTCATTACAGGAACATTGACAGTAACCTTCCTGGCGATACTCATTTCATTGCCGTTGTCGCTGCTCACTGCGATTTCATTGACAGAATACTCGAAGAAATTTGTGCGCAAATTCATTTATCCTGCATTGGACATCCTTGCGGCACTCCCTTCGGTCATCTATGGCGTGTGGGGAATCCTGCTGCTGATACCGGTTACCGGTTATTCACTTCTTACGGCCTCGCTGGTCCTCTGCGTGATGATTTTGCCTATCATGGTAAGCCTTTTCGTGGAAATATTCTCGGCTGTGCCACAGGATTTAAGAGACGCATCCATGTCGCTTGGAGCTACCAAATGGCAGACTACCAGGCGGGTAGTGCTTAAAAAATCATTGTCCGGAATATTTGCGGCCGTCGTACTGGCATTGTCCAAGGCGATGGGCGAGACAATCGCGGTGATGATGGTCTGCGGCAGTATTCCTGCCATTCCTCAGTCATTGTTCAAGGGCTTCTATACGTTGCCGGCATTGATCGGAAACAATTACGGCGAGATGGCATCGGTGCCGCTCTACGAATCGGCAATCATGTTCGCCGCTCTGCTGTTGTTGGTCATTGTCGTAATTTTCAATGTCCTTTCTCGTGTGATTTTATATAAAGTACAGAAACAGAGTTGATTATGGGGAAGCTTAAAAGTAAATTCATCGAAGAGAAAGTGTTCATGGGCCTCATGTGGATAGCTGTGGCCGTGGTGCTGCTGGTGGTGGCTTCCATCATCTGGACGATATTCGTGAAGGGTATCGGAGCGATTTCCTGGGAAATGGTTTCCAGCGCTCCAGGAAAGAATTGGAATACAGCTGATGACGGAGGATTTCTCAATGCCATTGTAGGTTCGTTGCTGGTGGTGGCGCCGGCTACATTGATTGCCATGGTCGTGAGTATCCCGGTGGTGTTCTATATGAACCTGTACCGCAGACGCTCGAATTGGCTTTCTTACGTTGCAAGACTGGTGTACGACGTGCTATATGGCATTCCTTCAATCGTTTATGGCGCATTTGCATTCATGATAATGGTAATGGTTGGCATGAGGGCTTCGCTTCTGGGCGGTATCATTGTCAGTACATTGCTGATTATACCTATGTTCATCAGGAGCGGTGACGAGATTTCCAAATCGGTGCCTGACGATATGATTGATGCGGCATTTTCACTGGGCGCGACCAAATGGGAAACATTGAAAGTAGTAGTCAAACAGGTGCTGCCGGGAATGGCGACGGCGACGCTTCTCGCAGTGGGTAAAGCAATCGGCGACGCGGCGGCGGTCATGTTCACTGCCGGCTTTTCCGACTCGGTGGCGACTTCATTGTCCTCACCTACAGCGACATTGCCTCTGGCTATTTTCAATTGGATAACAATGCCGGAGCCGTTTCCTGGAAGGGCTTATGCGGCGGCGCTGGTGCTGACCGTCATTGTGCTGATCCTCAGCCTCGGAGGCCGCTGGATTACTAATCTTTTAATCTTTCACTAAGAACAACATGTAGAATATGGAACAGGATATGAAAAAGGAACCGCTTACAGTCAGGAATCTTAATCTTTCCATCGAAGGAAGGCCTATTCTGAAGAATATAAATCTGACATTTCCGGAGAACAAGATAACATGTATCGTAGGTCCGTCGGGCTGCGGCAAGAGTACATTGCTCAAGACGCTTAACCGATTGATTGACAATGTGGATGATGTCGAAATCGACGGGCAGATCATGATCGGAAGCCAGAATATTATCGGGGCGAAATACAGCGACCTCATCGAGTTGAGGCGCCGTGTGGGGCTCGTGCCTCAGCGTCCGTGTCCGCTTCCGATGTCCATATTTGACAATGTGGCTTACGGCTGCCGCATCCATGGCATGCATACGAAGAAATCCGAGTTGAATGATGTCGTGGAAAAATACCTCACCGAGGTGGGCCTGTGGGAAGAGGTGAAAGACAGGCTGCAGAGCTCTGCCATGAGGCTTTCCATCGGTCAGCAGCAGCGGCTTTGCCTCGCCAGAAGTCTTGCCGTGGAGCCGGATTTCATTCTGGCTGACGAGGCTACGAGTGCCCTGGACCCTGTTTCCAGCAAGACTGTGGAGGACCTTTTCGTAAAATTAAAGGAAAATTACTCCATCATCATGGTGACACATACATTGAGGCAGGCATTGAGAATCGCGGATTATGCCGTGTTCCTTTATCTGGGCGAAGTCATTGAAACCGGTGATGCCGCACAGGTGTTCGGCGAACCGCGTGAGGAGCTGACCAAAAAGTATTTGGCGGGAGTATTTAGCTAGAAGAGGGAAATATTTGTTAACTTTGTGGTCTTTGGAATCGCGGCAAGCCGGTTGAGGGCTTGCGTAACGGATTGATAATAATTAGAAAGAATATAAAAATGAGCGAACATCTGACGCATTTGAAAGAACTTGAGGCTGAGTCCATTTACATCCTTAGGGAGGTCGCAGCGCAGTTCGAGCGTCCTTGCATTTTGTTTTCAGGCGGCAAGGACTCGATTGTATTGACATATCTTGCTTACAAGGCATTCTATCCGGCGAAAATTCCGTTTCCGCTGGTGCATATCGATACCGGGCACAACTTCCCGGAGACCTTGACATACAGGGATGACTTGGTTAAGAAGCTTGGCGCAGACCTCATTGTTGGTTATGTGCAGGACTCCATCGACGAAGGAAAGGTGAAAGAGGAGACAGGTTTCAATGCCAGCCGCAACAAGCTCCAGACGGTAACGCTTCTGGACACTCTTGCCAAGTATAAATTCGATGCCGCATGTGGCGGAGCGCGTCGTGACGAGGAAAAGGCCCGTGCGAAAGAGCGTATTTTCTCTCATCGTGATGAGTTCGGCCAGTGGAATCCGAAGAATCAGCGCCCTGAGTTGTGGGATATCTACAACGGCATGAAGAATCCTGGCGAGCATTTCCGCGTGTTCCCTATAAGCAACTGGACGGAAATGGATGTATGGCAGTATATCTATCAGGAGGGAATCGAACTTCCAAGCCTGTATTATACTCATAAGAGAAAGGCGTTCTTCCGTGATGGCCAATGGCTTGCAGCGGAACCGCCGGTAATCATGCGCCGTCCTGAAGAGGAGGTCGTGGAGAAAGAAGTGCGTTGCAGGACAATCGGTGACATTACTTGTACCGGACTTACATTGTCACATGCCCACAGCATTGAAGATATCATCGACGAGATCGCGTCTTCACGTGTGACCGAGCGTGGCGGCAGAGCTGATGACAAGCGTTCCGAGACAGCAATGGAGGACCGCAAGAAAGCCGGTTATTTCTAGTGGAGAGCAGGCGGTTCCCGATGCAGGGAACAGGTACTGTCAGCTGTAAGTATTTATTTATCAGAAACTTGTAAACAAATGGAAACTCAGAATACTAAAGGATATCTGAACATGCAGCTGCTCCGTTTTACGACGGCGGGCAGCGTGGATGACGGCAAGAGTACATTGATCGGAAGGCTTCTCTATGATTCGAAGTCGATTTTCGAGGATCAGCTCGAAGCTGTCGAAGAGGCATCTCGTAGCCGTGGCAATGAGGAGGTCAACCTGGCCCTTCTTACCGACGGACTTCGTGCGGAAAGGGAGCAGGGCATCACTATCGATGTCGCATACCGCTATTTCGCTACGCCGAAACGTAAATTCATCATCGCCGATACTCCGGGCCACATCCAGTATACCAGAAACATGGTTACCGGTGCGTCTACTGCCGACCTCGCCGTGATTCTCGTGGATGCACGCCACGGTATCATGGAGCAGACCGTAAGGCATTCATACATAGCGTCTTTGCTTGCCATAAAGGAGGTTGTCGTATGTGTCAACAAGATGGATCTCGTGGACTTCTCCCAGGAAGTGTTCGACAAGATTGTGGCTGACTACAAGGAAATGTCATCATCCATTGAGCTTGGCAATGTGACATTCATTCCTATTTCCGCGAAACTTGGCGACAATGTCGTGAACAAGTCAGAGAACATGCCTTGGTACACTGGAAAGGCATTGCTTGATTTCCTTGAGACTGTCCAGTTGCCTGTGGAATCAGAGGACAGCATGCGTCTTCCGGTGCAGTATGTGGTGAGACCGATTTCCGACAAGTTCCCGGATTTCAGGGGCTATGCAGGAAGGCTCGCGGAAGGCTCCATCAAAAAGGGTGACAAGATAAAGGTCTATCCTTCAGAGATGACATCCTCTGTTACAGGTGTTTATCTTGGCGAAAAGGAACTGGAGACCGCCGTTTCCCCTGAGTCGGTGGACATTACGCTTTCAGATGATATTGATATCAGCCGTGGAGACGTAATCGTCGCAGTAGACGGCAAGCAGCCTCATATGGAGCAGGACGTTCTTCTCAATGTCTGCTGGTTCAGAAATTCTCCGATGCAGCAGGGCAAGAAGTATGTCATCCGTCATGCTACACAGCAGACACTCGGTATCATCAAGGAAATCGAATATAAGATTGATATCAATACCCGCGAGAAGGAATATGGCGTGGACAAGCTCATAATGAATGATATAGCTCGTGTACGCATCAAGACTGCAGATCCGCTCATATTTGATTACTATAAGGATAACCGTACGATGGGCAGTCTTATCTTCATCGAAGAAGGCACTAACGACACGGTCGGTGCAGGAATGATTGTTCCTGATGAAGCATAGGAGGCCTGGATGTCTCAGTTATTATCAACCATGACTGTCGATGAGCGCCGTGCATTTGCTGAAGCCAAGAACGCAGAGTTCATCGGACAGTCTCCTGAAAAGGCGCTGGAATATTTCCTGAATGCTTTTCCGTCAAGTTCTGCCCTGTCTTCAAGCTTGAGCTATGAGGACCAGGCAATTACCGATATGATGGTGAAGATAAGGAAGGATGCCAGGATCTTCACCCTGGATACCGGAAGACAATTTCCCGAAACGTATGATCTGATAGACCGGACCAATATGCAGTACGGTATCAAGATTGAGGTCTTCTTCCCTGACTTTCACAAAGTTCAGGAAATGGTGCGCAAGCATGGTATCAACTTGTTTTACGACAGTGTGGAACTTCGACATCTCTGCTGCAATATCCGCAAGGTCGAGCCTCTCGGGCGCGCTCTTGAAGGCGTGGAAGTGTGGATCAGCGGCCTCCGTAGGGAGCAGTCTGTAACCAGAGCTTCCATGCAGATGGTGGAATACGATGCCGTGGACAATGTCATCAAGCTGAATCCGCTGATCCTCTGGACGGAACAGCAGGTGAAGGACTATGTGAAAGCCAACGGCGTACCGTACAACAAGCTTCATGACCAGGGCTTTCCGAGCATCGGATGCCAACCATGTACCAGAGCCGTCAGACCTGGCGAAGATATCCGCGCAGGACGCTGGTGGTGGGAGGACCCTGATCACCGCGAATGCGGACTTCACAGCAGGGGTTAGATGATGATCATGGTCTCGAATCCGGTTTTCCAGTCGATTACGGAGATCGAGGTCAATGCCCCCGCATAGTCAATGCCTATACGTATATCGTCAAGGTCCATGGCTGTCCAGTCATAACCTGACGAATTGATGAACTCCGACAGATCGTATTCTTTTTCGAGCGATTTGTCGGTTTTTCGTATCAATCTCATAACCAGACCGTTGCCTTCAGGGCTCTGCCTCGGAAGATTGACCTTGAACGTGTTTTCCCCGGGCTGTTGCCGTCCCGTGCATCTGAACGGTCCTGCAACCGGCGTCATCGTATCTAGTCCAAGCCCGTTTACCTGTCCTGTAACTTCCAGTGTGAAAGGATATTCCGAATTGTCCGGATTGGCATAGGAAATGGTCAGTTCCGCCCAATTCTTATGGAATGATGCCTTGCTGAATGCCGTTTCTCCGGTGCAATCAACATCATCAGTGCTGACCATAAGCCTGTCAGCTTCATGACCTTCATCAATAAAGACATTACGTCCATCCATCCTTCCGACGGCAATGCCTTGCAGACAGATGACATTTATGCGGCTTTTCTGCATTTCTATGAATAGTTTTTCTTGAATGACATCGATTGTTTCACAACAATACATTGTCTGTTTATTTTTGTCGAAAGCCGATACAAGTACATCCGTATATTCTTCCGATGCATCCGAAAGGTCTACTGTAAGTCTGCACGGGCAATTTCCTCTCGGCTCCTTTACCGAACAGGACATGAATAGTGTGATGATTGAAGCCATCAAGAGAAAAGATGTACGTAATGTCATATTGCTTTAGAAACTAGATAGTTACATTTTCTGTCGGACCTTCACTCCAGTTGTTTACACTAATGGTGAACGAGCATTCCTTGCTTGTGACCGGAATGTCGGGATCCAATGAACCGGGCCTGGTGATGGTAAGGTTCGAAATCGTATATTTGGTGTTCGCGGCGATGTTGCCTATCGTGATAGGGTAGTAATATGTCGTTTCGCCGAGAATGGTCTCCACTACGATTCTTGTAGGTCTTGCGGATGCGGCTTCGTCCTGCGGCTCTTCCGATACCTTGTTAGGATATACGTAGAAGTATGAACCGGTGGTATACGGCTGCTCCTCCGTGACCTTTACGTCAGCCACGTCGTCCATGAGCATTGCATCGGGGGCGCCGGTCTGCAATGCTTTCTGATTATGCCAGACCGTAGGTGCGGCGCTCAAATCATAGCTGGTGTTTCCTGCCACGTTGACGGCATAGATCCTATGGATTTTCATGTCCATGTTCCTGTATGCCTGTGACGTGAAATTCACGGAAACTTTCTCGATGGCGAGTCTCGCCGCGATTCTGCTTACGTAGACAGTCAAGGTCTGGTCAGTATTCAGATCGATGTCCTCGCTTCCTGTCATGACAAAGTTGGTCAATGAGTTGTCAGTGAGGCTGGTGATGGAACTGTTCAGGTCTTTCATCTTCGAAATGGATGAAAGGTCAGGTGCATTCACCACAGCTTTCACGATCTTGCTCCCGGTGGTGCAGCTCAGTTTGATGTCGGCCTTCGTATCTGAACTTGCATAAGCGTCCAATTCTCCGTTGCCGCGGAAGACGAAAACCTGTACATTGTTGACTTTCTGTTCGTTATTCTCGGAAAGTGCCGCTTTTCCTATGAAAGCGCTGCTGCTTACTCTTACGGAAATCTCAGCAGTTTCTTCCGCGATGTTTTCTGATGCAACTTCTGATTTGTTGCAGGAAATGGCAAATGCTGCCATACTGACCGCTGCTGCGGCCATTACAAATGATTTTTTCATGATTAAAATTTGTTTTATAAAATAGCGTTATTATTATTCTTCTTCTCTGTTCAACCCGAACATTTCTATCAATGCCGATATTTCCGGGTCAAGATTACCCCTGTGGACAAATGATGGATTCATGCTGCATGCCGTCAGATAGTGGTTGGCAGCAGTGCGGTATTCTCCCATCCGGCTGTACAGCAGTGCTTTCATATAATGGACCCTGTCCGTTTCCCGAAGGGACTGGAGTATTTCCATTGCGCTGGCGTTATAGTCCATTGCACAGTATGCGACGGCCAAGTTATAGTCGTGGTATGGCCTGAGCTTCGCGATGGCCTTATTGTAGTCTCTGTCTGCAATCGCCTGTACGCCGGCCATATATGCGGTGTCGAGAACAGTCGTTCTGACAGTGTCCTGTATCATGCCCTTCCTGTGCAGGAAGAAATCGAAACGGACCGTCCTCAGTCTTGGATAGAGACTGGATCTCAAGTACTTGTAGCATGACATGGCCGACATGGCAGATTCTCTTTTGTCGAGGTCCCCGATCAATCTCAACTTACAGTAGTTTTCCTTTTCGGAAGAAGTCAGGAGCGTGTCCCGGTCCACCATGGAATCCAGCATTGGCCAGTTCTCGCCGGAACTCCGTGATATGAATTTTATTTTATCGGCGTTGTCCTGTTTCCGGACCGGTCCTCCGTCCAGACTCATCATTACACCGGTTTCTTTCCTGATGGAGTCAATGCTTGCCTCCAGAAATTTCGTGAAATACGATGAAATGGATGCTGCTCTTTTCTCGGACAATGCCTGATTGAATCTTGCGCTTCCTTCCGGCGAGCAGGATGCTGTCACGATGATGGAATCCAGATCGTAGTCTTTGTCTGATGCGAGTGCGGACAGGTTACCCTTGATTCGTCCTATCTCGGTATTGTTGTTCCCCAGTTGAGGATCTATTTCCGTGCTGCCTGATGTGAATTCCACATAACACGCAGTATTCGCTTCGGCTTTTCTGGAGATGATTCTGGTAAGGTACCGCTCACTCATATCCGTGAAGGAACTGAGAGAACTGATATAGAACGTAAGTCGTTGACTTTCCGGGATTTTCAGAATTGGCTCGCCCGATTCCAGAATGTCTCCGGACAATGCTATTTCCGCTTTTCTGAGGCCCGGACAAGTGCTGAGCGTCTGAACGTAGTCGTAAATGAAGTCTCCTCCAGATGTCATCATTACGGTGTCCAGCCGGATGCCCTCCGTTACGATTGGCGCCTTGACGTATTTCCTATACATCTTGTCCGTCCTGGACTTGCGCCGTTCATTCTTCTGGTAACGGAACTTGTTTGTATAGTGCTCTACGGCAGCCTGTTCAGTGACTCCATAGACTGAAGCGAACTCTTCGTCCGAAACGGCAGATGAATCGGTCCGGAACTTATACAATCCTGGAATGTTCCTTTTTATGAATATTTCCAGCTGACCGATATTGATGAAGCTGTCCGGGTCGGAAATGATGGAATCCAGGAATTTGCGGTACTGTTCATAGCCTTTCATCTGCCGCCTTCTGTATTGTGCCCCCGTGACGACCACAGGTTCCAGCCTGATGCTGTCCTCCATCACGAACATGTCCGGATAGAGCCTGAGTTGCCATCTGCTGTCCTGCAGTTCTCCCGGGACTACAACCTGGAATTTCAGGTCCACTTTCCCATGACGTTCAGCTACATTCCTGAACCTTGCCGTAACCATTGCGGCCCTTATGACATCGGTGGCGGTCATCTCTCCGTTTTCATCTTTCACAGCATTCATTATCAGCACGTTTTCCGGTTCGCCTACCTCAATGGTATCTTTCTCCTCCTGTCTGTTCTTCAATGATGGGATGAACGTTTCTTGGGGAAGAGCCAGGCCGGCGGAGACATGATTATCCCTGAGGCTGCTGATTCTGTTATGCATGCCACATTCCGTCACAACAACTGCAATGGTCAAGAGCAAGATCAGTTTCTTCATAGGACTTTAACTTTATGGATTTTGTTCTTCAAGCGATTACTATATTCCGAAGGCCGGTTGGGTCCCCTCGGGACAATTCTCGATTTCTATCCTGTTCGCAAGGACCTCGTATATCTGCTTCTCCACACCGTCGTTCCCTTCAAATTTCTGGGTACGGAGCCTTCCCATTACATGGACGAGAGTTCCCTTGTCGATTTTATGAAAGTCCGGCATTCCTTTACCGTTCCATGCGGTAACATTATGCCATGTGGTCTCGATGACCGGCCTTCCTTCCTTGTCTTTGTAGGCGTAATTGGTAGCAACGGAGAATCTGATGTTCTCATTGTTGCCGACAGTCTGGAGTTTGACGTTTCCAACGTTTCCTCGCAGTTCGATTTTGTTGATTTGTTCCATATTCTATATTGGTTTTTAGCGGACAATCAGGCCGCGCGTCCCCGCATTGTCCGACGGCAAAGTAATTGCGAAAAAACAGCATTTGAAAGGAAAGTTAAAAAACATACGAGTTGTTTTTATGATTTTTATCTTTTTCGAAAAATGATGTGGACATAAAAATTATTTTTTATGTAGGGCAAATTTGTCTTCTTGGTTTCAAAAATGTCACATCGACATAAAATTCTTATATTTAATTCGTTAATGAAGTCACCTTTTCAATGTTATGTGAAAAATATTCTACATATTGGCCGCAAAACAGAAATGCTATGGCTGAATACAGATTGATAAAAAACTTTGCAGGTGTCGAAACCTGCCTTGAATGCGGGGCGCTATTCTATGGCCGTTCCAACAGGAAGTTCTGCTGTGATGCGTGCAAGAACAAGTATCATAACAGACATTTCCAGGATATAAGAAACAGGAAACTGCGGGTCAAGTCCGTGCTGGAAAAGAACTATAAGATTCTTTCAGGGCTGCTTCATGAGAACCGGCTTTCCGTGGACTTTGCGGAACTGTCCCTGCTCGGGTACAATCCAGAGTTCGTCACTACGTTCCACAAGACGGCCGGCCGGACGCAGTGCTCGTGTTATGATATAATGTTCATGATTTCTGCAGAACGCATATATAATATCCATAGGTCGGAACCGATGGAACAGGTGTGCTTGTAGAAGAAGTGAAAAACAAATCGTAAATTTGAAGTCGAAATACCGATATATTTATGACAGATAATCCACTTTTGACAGAATCGGGACTGCCGTATGGCGCTCCGCAATTCGACAAGATACGTAATGAACATTATCTTCCGGCATTCAGGGAGGCGATCAAAGAGGCCAAGGCTGAAATAGATGCGATAGTATCTTCTCCGGAGCTGCCTACGTTCGCCAATACGATAGAGGCGCTCGAATACAGCGGCAAGACGCTCGGACATGTCTCTGATATCTTTTTCAACATTCTGGAAGCCGATGCGGATGACGAACTTCAGCAGATTGCGGAAGAAGTGTCGCCGATGATGACGGAATATTCAATGTACGTTTCCCTGAATCCTGTATTGTTCAGCAAGGTGAAGATCGTATATGATCAGCGTGGAAACTTGGAATTGTCGACGGACCGGCAGCGCCTGCTGGAAGAAACCTACAAGTCTTTCTCCAGACAGGGTGCGAATCTGTCGGATGAGGATAAGAAGAAATACCGCGACTATATGGAAGAGCTGTCGCTGCTTTCATTGAAATTCGGCAAGAATGTGCTTGCGGCCACGAATGCGTTTGTCCTTCATATAACTGATGAACAGCAACTTGCAGGGCTGCCGGATTATTTGAAAGACCTTGGGAGGATGACGGCTAAGGAGAAAGGTCTTGACGGCTGGGCGTTTACATTGGACCGCCCGAGCTATGGCCCGTTCATGCAGAATTGTGAAGATCCGCAGCTGCGCAAGCAGATGTATCTCGCGTATAATACGAGGGCTGTAGGCGGGGAGAATGACAACGCGGAGATTGTCCGTAAGATCGCGGCGTTGAGGCATGAAATCGCCCGGCTGCTCGGCTATGATTGCTGGGCGGATTATGTTCTTGAAGAAAATATGGCCAAGAACACGGAAACCGTCATGAGTTTTCTTGAAAAGCTGATGACTCCGTCATTGCCGTTCGCAAAACGGGAGGTCCAAACGGTGTATGAATACGCAGTTGCGCATGGCTTCAGGGAAATCGCAGAAAAGTCCGGGCTTCCTTTCCATACACTCATGCCTTGGAATTTCAGCTATTGGGCAGAAAGGTATAAAGAGGCTGAATATTCTCTCAATGATGAGCAGCTGAAGCCATATTTCAGGCTGGAGAATTGCATTGATGCAGTGCTTGGACTCGCCGGAAAACTATATGGAATATCTTTCGAGGAGCGTACGGATATCCCTGTTTATCATAAAGATGTGAAAGTTTATGATGTGCTGGACAAGGACGGCCGGCATCTGGCATTGTTCTATGCTGACTTCTTCCCGCGTTCGACGAAACGGGGCGGTGCCTGGATGACGGAATTCCGTGGCCAGAGAATTGAAAACGGTGTGGAAGAACGTCCGTTGGTAAGCATTGTCATGAATTTCAGCAAGCCTACGGAAAACGCGCCGTCACTTCTTACGCATGATGAACTGACCACTTTCCTCCACGAATTCGGACATTCGCTTCACGGTATGTTCGCGGAGGGCAGGTATCCGTCATTGTGCGGGACCAATGTCGCCAGGGATTTCGTGGAACTGCCTTCGCAGATCATGGAGAACTGGGCGTTCGAACCGGAATATCTGGAATCATTCGCCAAGGACTACAGGACCGGCGAGGTCATCCCCAAGTCGCTGATAACCAGAATTGTCAATGCGAAGAATTATCTTGCTGGATATTATCAGGTCAGGCAGCTGGACTTCGGAGAACTCGACATGGCCTGGCATACATTGAAGGCGGAGCCGAAAGAAGATACACTTGATTTCGAAAATGCCGCATTGGAGGATTATCGCGTGCTTCCTCATTTCCCGGGAACTGCCATATCGACTTCCTTCGGACATATATTTTCAGGAGGATATTCTGCCGGATATTATTCATATAAATGGGCGGAAGTCCTTGAAGCTGATGCATTTGCGTTGTTTCAGGAGAAAGGAATCTTTGACAGGGAGACCGCAGAATCGTTCAGGCGTGAGATTCTTTCCAAAGGTGATTCGGTGGACCCTGCTGTGCTTTACCGAAACTTCCGCGGGCATGAACCGGATTCACAGGCATTGATGAAAAAACTTGGGCTCGTATAGAACCCAAGTTTTCCAAATGAAATATGTCTGAAGGCTTTAAGCTTCAATGCCTTGCTTCTTAGGATCCTTGAACAGGATGGCGAACAGGACGCCGACCACGAGTGCGTATGCGGCGAAGATATACCATGCTGTGCTCCATGACGGCTCAGCTGCATTGTTGACGAATTTGTTTACGATAACCTGCGCTCCGAGAGTTCCGATTGTCGCACCTATACCATTGGTCATCAACATGAAAAGTCCCTGTGCGCTGGAACGGATCTTCTCATCGGTCTTCATGTTCACATAGAGAGAACCGGAGATGTTGAAGAAGTCGAATGCCACACCGTAGACGATGCATGAAAGAACGAACATCCATACGCCTGCGCCAGGATTGCCGGCACCGAACAGACCGAAACGGAATACCCATGCGAACATGGCGATGAGCATCACCTTCTTGATTCCGAAGAATTTCATTGCGAAAGGAATCAGGAGAATGCAGAGCGTTTCGGAAATCTGTGACAGGGAAATAAGGGCATTGGCATTCTGTGCTCCCCAGGTATCGGCATATTCCGGAATCTCCTTGAAATGAGTGATGAACGGGTTCGCGAATCCGTTTGTAATCTGGAGCGAAACGCCGAGCAGCATTGAGAAGATGAAGAAAATCGCCATGTCCTTTTTCTTGAAGAGCGAGAACGCGCGAAGTCCGAAAACATCCACGAGCGAGGTGGATTTGGTGCCGCTGTGGTCTACCGGGCAAACTGGCAGAGTGAGAGCGTAAATGCAAAGGAGAATGCCGAGAATACCGGATGTGATGAACTGGTTATAAGACTGCTGGAACTGTACGCCATCTATGGTCATGAAGTTTACGAACAACATGCTGCAGATGAATCCGACCGTTCCGAACACCCTGATAGGCGGGAAGGCTTTCACCGTGTCCATTCCATATTTTTCCAGTCCGGAATATGCTACGGAATTGGACAATGCAATCGTCGGCATGTAGAAGGCAACGCTTATCGAGTAGATGGAGAACAATGTGGCGAAATCTACATTGTTGCCGGCGGTAAAGCCATAGTATCCGGCGGCAATCATCGCAATGCCCGCGATACCGTGGCAGATGCTGAGAACCTTCTGCGCCTGGATGAACTTGTCTGCAATGATACCTATGATTGCAGGCATGAAAATGGAAACGATGCCCTGCATGGCATAAAAGATACCGATTTTCGGTCCAAGTCCGATGCTGTAGAGGTAGCTGCCCATCGACGTGAGGTAGGCTCCCCAGATGGCATACTGGAGGAAGTTCATGATTATCAGCCTAGTGCTGATGCCGTTGTTATTCATTTTAGTATTGTTTTTGTTTAAAATATCAAACCGTTTCAAAAGCGAAATTATGCAAATGTACAAGTTTTTGGCGTAATTTTGCTATCTTTGGAGATTGAAACTTAAAAATACCGGTTTCTTAATGAAATTTGTCAAGACAGCAACCGACCCCCAGTCGTCAGCCAGATGCGGCGTGATAACGACTGACCACGGTCAGATAGAAACACCCATTTTCATGCCGGTCGGCACAGTCGGCTCAGTGAAAGGCGTATACCATAGAGATCTCAAGGAAGATATTCAGGCACAGATAATTCTGGGCAATACTTATCATCTTTATCTCCGTCCGGGACTTGATACGCTCAAGGCTGCAGGCGGACTGCATAAGTTCATCTCCTGGGACAGGCCTATCCTTACTGACAGCGGCGGTTTCCAGGTATTTTCATTGACGGGAATCCGTAAGCTGACTCCTGACGGATGCACGTTCTCCTCCCACATTGATGGTTCCAGACATACTTTCACGCCCGAGAACAATGTTGATACACAGCGTATTATCGGAGCGGATATCATGATGGCCCTGGACGAATGCTGCCCGGGAGACGCCGACTACAACTATGCCAAGAAATCATTGAAAATGACGCAGTCTTGGCTGGAGAGATATTTGAAGCGATTCGATGAGACTGAACCGCTTTACGGATACAGCCAGACCGTTTTCCCGATTATACAGGGCTGCGTTTACCCTGATCTGAGGAAGATGGCCGTGGAACATGCGGTTTCGTTCGACAGGGAAGGATATGCCATCGGCGGACTTGCGGTAGGGGAGCCTACGGAAAAGATGTACGAAATGCTTGAACTCGTCTGTCCGATATTGCCGGATGACAAGCCGCGTTACCTCATGGGTGTCGGCACTCCTGCCAATCTTCTCGAAGGAATTGCACGCGGTGTGGATATGTTCGACTGCGTGATGCCGACCAGAAACGGACGCAACGGCATGCTGTTCACCTGGAACGGTATCATGAACATGCGCAACAAGAAGTGGGAGAACGACTTTTCTCTCATTGACCCGGAGGGCGCATCCTTTGTGGACAGGACATATACGAAAGCATATCTGCGTCATCTTTTCATTGCCGGTGAGATGTTCGCGGCGATGATTGCCAGTGAGCACAACCTGGCGTTTTATCTGGATCTGGTCCGCCATGCCAGGACACACATACTTGCAGGCGACTTCAAGTCATGGAAAGATGCCACGGTTAAACGTATAATGACAAGACTTTAAAGCTGTTGATGGCAATGTTTCCGAAAAGACTTGACAGATACATCATTACGAAATTCATGATGACATTCTTTATCGCGATTCTGCTGATAATCGGAATCGTCATCATCTTCGACATCAGTGAGAAAATCGATGATTTCGTGTCGAAACAAGCCCCGTTGAATGAAATTGTTTTCAGCTACTACGTGAATTTTATCCCGTATTTCATGAATATGTTCAGCCCTCTGTTCGTGTTCATTACGGTCATATTCTTCACGTCGCGAATGGCGGCCAATTCCGAGATTATTGCTATACTGTCATGCGGCATCAGTTTCCACAGGATGATGTTGCCCTATATATTTTCTGCGACCATCATTGCCCTTTTGTCGCTGGGACTCAATTTGATTGTGATTCCGCGGGCCAATGCCGAACGGCATGTATTCGAGGCGAAATACACTAAAAAGAGAGCCCAGGCATCGGAACGCAATATCCATTATCAGATAGCGCCCGGCGAGTTCGTTTACGTGGAACAATTCAGCAAATACAACAATACGGCATACAAGTTCACGCTTGAAACCATAAAGGACAACCAGTTGGTTTCCAAGCTTTCCGCTGAAAGAGCCGTGTGGGACAGCACGTTGGGCGGATGGAAATTGAGAAAATATTTCATCCGGGATTACAACGAAGGAGGTATGGAGGACATTGTGAAGTGCGGCGAACAACTCGACACCGTCATCAGCCTCACGGTCACGGACTTCTTCCGCAAGAAGAACACCGTGGAAGACCTGCCTTATGAAGAATTGGAAGCACTTATAGAGACGCAGAAGCTCAGGGGAGACCCCAATGTGAAATATTCATTGATAGAGAAACATACCAGATTCTCCCTGCCATTTTCTGCTTTCATATTGACAATCATGGGCGTATCCCTCTCCTCCAGAAAGAAGCGCGGAGGAATCGGATGGAACCTCGCGACAGGAATTGCGCTGAGTTTCTCATATATTCTTTTCATGCGCTTCAGCCAAATGTTCGTGTATACGGGTGTCATGCCGCCATGGCTTGCCATCTGGCTGCCAAACATGATTTTTGCGGTGATTACGGGAGTATTGTATAAGATTGCACCGAAATAAATTTAACCAATATCAGTTTATATGGCAGAACACACATTATCCCCTGTGAAGCGCACCATTGTGGGTGTGCAATTCATGTTCGTGGCTTTCGGCTCCACTGTCCTGGTACCGATTCTTTGTCACCTTGACCCTGCAATCGCATTGCTTGCAGCCGGTCTAGGAACCCTTCTCTTTCATCTGGTGACTGGCGGAAAGGTGCCTATCTATCTGGGCAGCAGCTTTGCGTTCATCGCTCCAATCATCAAGGCCACTGAGCTTTACGGCATGGCCGGCATGTTCTGCGGACTTGTTTCCGTCGGCCTTGTCTACGTCCTTATGAGCTTGCTGGTCAAGTCATTCGGCATCGGATTCATCAAGAAACTTTTTCCTCCGATCGTCATTGGACCAGTGATTGTCCTCATCGGTCTTTCACTTGCAAGTTCCGGAGTGAACATGGCGAAATCCAACTGGATCCTGGCCCTGGTATCGCTCGCCGTAGCCGTTGCAGCCTCCATCTGGGGCAAGGGAATCGTGAAACTCATCCCTGTAGTTTTCGGTGCAGTAGCCGGATATATCGTGTCTGTCATTTTCTTCAGGGGAGCGATGGATTTTTCTCCTGTGACAGAGGCTTCATGGTTCGCCATTCCTAAGCTCGCACACATGTCATTCTCCTGGCAGGCAATACTTTTCATGGCCCCGGTAGCCATAGCCCCTATCATTGAACATGTAGGAGATATGTATGCCATAAGCTCGATTGCAGGCAAGGATTTCGTGAAAGATCCGGGACTTCACCGCACGTTGCTCGGTGACGGACTTTCCTGCTGCTTGGCAGCATTCCTCGGTGGCGCGCCTATTACCACATATTCAGAAGTGACCGGTGCAGTGTCACTTACTAAAGTAACGGATCCTTCCGTGCTCCGCATTGCAGGCGTTTCTGCCGTGGTGCTGGCACTTATCGGTAAGGTAGGCGCTGTGATCCAGACTATTCCGCAGGCCGTTCTTGGAGGCATCATGCTCCTTCTGTTCGGTTCCATCGCATCAGTCGGCATCAGCAATATGATTGAATCCAGATTGAACATGGGTTCCACCCGCAACCTCATCATATCATCATTGATCCTTACGATAGGAATCGGCGGCGCGGTGATTGATTTCGGCTCGTTCTCATTGGCCGGCATCGGCCTCGCATCCATCGTTGGCGTCATCTTGAACCTTGTCCTCCCGCACGACGACAAAGAAATCCTCGAAAAATAATGCAAGTAAAAATTGTCAATAAATCTTCGAATCCGTCCCCTGCGTATGCGACTCCGCTCTCTGCAGGGATGGATATCCGTGCGAATCTCCAGGAACCGCTGACACTGAATCCGTTACAGCGAATGCTCATTCCTACCGGACTTTATATTGCATTGCCGGAAGGCTATGAGTGTCAGGCTCGTCCGAGAAGCGGCCTGGCCGTGAAACATGGTATCACGGTCCTCAATTCGCCGGGCACAATTGACGCGGATTATCGTGGCGAACTCAAGATTCTGCTTGTGAATCTATCTGATACTCCGTTTGTTATAGAACCCGGAGAACGCATTGCCCAGCTTGTGGTAGCCAAACACGAGCATGTGGAGTGGTCGGAAGTTGAAGTCCTAGACGAAACCGAAAGGGGAGAGGGCGGATTTGGAAGTACAGGTGTAAAATAATGGAAATCAAAGAATTATATTCAATATTCTGCAAGTGTGGAACTGTCACCACTGACAGCCGCACCATCCGTGGCGGTGAACTTTTCTTCGCATTGAAAGGCGAGAATTTCGACGGCAACGAGTATGCTTCCAAAGCGTTGGATGCTGGAGCTGCATACGCCGTTGTCAATGAATCTGCGCCCATAGCTTCACATGTGTCGGAATACATCGGCGCAGAAGGCCGCAGCCGCATCATTCCTGTTCCCGACACGCTTCGGACATTGCAGGACCTGGCCCGCTATCATAGGGAGCATGTGCTTGGAGATGAGCATCTTACGGTAATCGGTATCACCGGGACCAACGGCAAGACCACGACCAAGGAACTTATCCGTACCGTGCTTTCCGCCAAGTACAATGTCATTGCCACCGAAGGTAATTTCAACAATGACATCGGGGTGCCTCTTTCCCTGCTGAAGATAACGCCTGCTACACAGCTGGCTGTCATTGAGATGGGTGCGAACCATCCCGACGACATTGCGAAGCTTGTGCAAGTCTGCGAGCCCGACTACGGCATCATCACCAACGTCGGCAAGGCGCACCTGCTCGGCTTCGGCAGCTTCGAAGGCGTCCAGCGCGCCAAGGGCCAGCTTTATGATTATGTCAATGCCCACGGGCGGGCGGTTTTCGTCAATGAGGATGATCCGGTTCTCAGGTCAATGTGTTCGCAGCGTGCAGGCCTTTCCATCGTGCCTTACGGTCTTGTGACCGATGGCTGCGAAGTGTTGGAAACTACGCCTGAAAACCCATATCTCCGTATTAGGATGAATGACGGCAAGGTGTTGGAAACCAAGCTTGTAGGCGCATATAATGCTGCCAATGCCCTGGCTGCCATATGTATCGGAAAGTTCTTTGAAGTCCCTGAAGAAGATGCGATTGCCAAGATTGCCGAGTATGTTCCTTCCAACAGCCGTTCGCAGATGGTCAAGACTGACCGCAATGTCCTGATAGTGGATGCGTACAATGCCAATCCTTCCAGCATGAGGGCGTCATTGGCCAATTTCTTCAGCATGTCAGCTCCTGCGAAGGCGGTGATGATTGGTGATATGGGAGAGTTGGGTGATAGTTCCGCAGAAGAACATGATGATATATTGAAACTCTTGATAAACAACGAAGTAGATAAGATATTCCTTGTTGGAAAAGAGTTCGGAAAGTCATTGGAAGCTATCCCGGAAGAGGTGATAGGAAGACGTATTTACTGGTTTGCATCGTCAGATGAACTGGCAGCTCATCTTTCCGAAATCAAACTTGCCGGATATACGATTCTGATCAAAGGTTCCCATTCGATGAGGATGGAGAAGACTGTGCCGGAATTATAGTCGCAGCCGTCAAGAAATTTTGTTTCCCGCCGCCTCTTCAGGTGACGGGATTTTTTTGCGGTCGATGAACCTGGCGAACATCCATCTGGCAGCCATGGCGACAATCAACCCGTAGATGCATCCTATCATGGCGCCCACCGTGATGTCTCCGAAGTAATGCTTCCCGACGAAAATCCTGCTGATGGACAGCAATGCCGCCCAGGTGAATATCATGATAATGAATGCTTTGTAGGTGTGCTTCTTGTCGTAGCGGAACAATACTGAGGAGCACATGGCCAATCCGAACGCGTTGGCGGCGTGTGCCGAAAAGAATCCGAAGAAACTGCCTCTGTTTTCCAGGACATGAAGTCCGCCGAACAGCATCTGGCTGCTGTAGCATGGACGTAATCGCGCCACGCTGTATTTCAGAAGGTTGGAGGTCTGGTCGCATAGAACCAAAGTCAGCACCATGCATAGAATCGCGATTCCTCCTTTTTTCCAGCCGAGCCGCTTGAAAAGGAAGAATGCGATGATGGCATAGAGCGGAAACCAGACGTCCCTGTCCGACATGAACATCATGAACTGGTCAGTCGCCGGAATGTGGAAACTGTTGATGAACAATGTCAGAATCTGATCCCATCTGTGCAATATGTCCCAGAAATGCATAATCCGTTAAATGTCAGTGTTCAATGCTTTCCAGAGTTCGTCTTTCAGTTCCGGGAGATTTTCTCCTGTAACTGATGAAATGAAAACTGTCGGCACGTCCGCCGGAAGAGTCTTCCGTATCTTTTTCTCTGCCTTCTCGTCGATGAGGTCGCATTTGGTTACTGCCAGGACTCTGTCCTTGTCGAGAAGTTCAGGGTTGTACATCTTCAGCTCGTTCAGCAGAACTTCATATCCCTTTTCAATGTTTTTTTCTTCTGCCGATACCATGAAAAGCAGTACGGAGTTGCGCTCGATGTGGCGTAAGAACCTGAGCCCTATGCCTTTACCCTCATGCGCGCCCTCGATGATTCCCGGTATGTCGGCCATGACAAATGATTTGTCGTCATGGTATCTCACGATTCCGAGGTTCGGCTCCAATGTGGTGAATGCGTAGTTTGCAATCTTAGGCTTGGCTGAAGTAATCGCTGCCAGCAATGTGGATTTTCCTGCATTAGGGAATCCGACGAGTCCCACGTCCGCAAGTACTTTAAGCTCAAGGACAAACCATCCTTCCTGTCCGTCTTCTCCAGGCTGCGCGTATCTCGGGGTCTGTTGCGTTGCCGACTTGAAATTGTTGTTTCCCAGTCCGCCTCGTCCTCCCTTGCAGAGAAGCTTCTCCTCGCCTGGTTCCATCATGTCGAACAGCACCTCTCCGGTTTCTCCGTCCTTCACGACGGTTCCCACAGGCACGTCCAGGACAATGTCTTTGCCCTGTTTACCCTTGCAAAGCGCCGCTCCGCCATGTTCTCCGTTTTCCGCCTTGATGAATTTCTTATATTTCAGATGGATCAATGTCCAGAATTGTGGATTCGCCCTCAATATGATATGTCCGCCTCTTCCGCCGTCTCCTCCGTCCGGTCCTCCCTTAGGTACATACTTGGCGCGATGCAGATGCACCGATCCAGCGCCCCCATGTCCCGAAGCACAATATATCTTGACGTAATCAATAAAATTGCTCTCTGCCATAACTCTCTACAGGTTCTATTGTTTCAAGTTGCAAAGATAGCGATTTTTGCAATAGTTATTTCTTGGTATTTGTTATTTTGAATTATAATGATACATTTGTGAAATAGGGTATCGAAAAAGAGGCGGATGGATATTTTAATTTGATGGAAAAGTGCATTTAGTATAATTTCGGACATGGATAAATGTAGGTTTATTTCGATTGCAACTCTCGCTGTTGCTGCCTGTTTCGGCCTGTCAGTTGAGGCTGCCGCTCCCAAGAAGACTTTCGCCATTCAAGGAGAGGTCGTTTCCGCTGCGAACGGCTCTCCGGTCGACTTCGCGTCGGTTTTGGTAACACCGTCACAGCTCTATACAATGACTGACGAAAAAGGTGTATTCTCTCTTAAAGACGTGCCGGCCGGTACTGTCACCGTCAGTGTGCAGTTCTATGGTATGGAACAGAAAGACACCACGTTTACAGCCAAGGCGGGAGAAAACGTGAAATTGAAATTGGCGCTTAAAGAAACCTCATTCAGATTGAGCGACGTCGTGGTCGTGGCCACTGGAAACAAGGCAGGAAGCAGTACCGCGTCCAATATCTCCAGGCAAGCGATGGACCACATGCAGACCAGTTCCTTGGCAGATGCCATGGCATTGCTTCCGGGAGTATCCGTGTCGAATCCGGATCTGTCCAGCTCTCAATCGATTACCATCAGAACTGCACGTCCTATCGTTCCGGGCGAATCAGCCAATTCGGCATCAGTGATGAACAGCCTCGGAACAGCCGTCATTGTCGATGGCGCACCGATGTCCAACAATGCCAACCTCCAGACACTCAGTCCGGTAGTAGGCGGAAGTTCGGGAGATGACAGCCGTTCCGGCACACCGGCGCGAGGCATGGACGTGAGGACACTTTCGACGGATAATATTGAATCCATCGAAGTCATCAGAGGTATCCCGTCGGCAGAATATGGCGACCTCACATCTGGTGCGGTGCTGGTGAAATCCAGGGCCGGAAAATCTCCGCTCATGATCCGTTTCAAGACCAATCCGAACATCTATCAGGCTTCGGCTGGTAAAGGATTTTCGCTCGGAAAGAAGGCGGGCGACCTGAATATCTCCGGCGACTACGCGTATAGCAAGAACTCTCTGACCAAGAACCACGCATTCTATCAGCGTGCGAGTGCCAAGGCCCTCTGGACCGTGTGGATAGGCGAATTGGTCAATGAAACTACGTCTCTGTCAATGAATTATGGACGCGACCGCAGTAAGCTTAATCCTGATGATGCTTCATCCAGGACCCAGTCCTATGCCAATGACATAGGTGTCGCGTTCAATACCAACGGCCGAGCATCCATCAATGGAAACTGGCTGCGCAGCATCAACTGGCTGGCTTCGGGAAGCCTTAACGACAAGAAATCCCATTATGAAAGCACGGCCACCAATGCGCTGAACCTCTATGCCAAGTCAATGACAGACGGCGAAATATACAGCAACATTGCCGGAGCGCAGATTAAAGATGCGGATGGAAATATCATTACCAACGTACCGGCTAACAGTTCGGTAAAAGGCGTGGTCCTGCCGTACAGCTATTTCTATCAATATGATATCTACGGCAAGGAGGTCAATGCTTTCGTCAAGTTGAATGCCGATTTCGCTCATACATGGGGAGCCGTGAACGAGAGACTGCTGATCGGAGCGGACTTCAAGACCGACGGCAACCTCGGCAAGGGTTCAGTCTATGACGACGATTACCCTCCTTACAGAAATATCGGCAATGCTGAATCCGGTTATCGTGCAAGGCCTTATTCTGATATTCCGTTCATCAACCAGTTTGGTCTCTATGCCGAGAACTACTTCAACTGGAAATTCGCAAAGCGGGAATTGAATATCGTGGCCGGCGTCCGTTATGACAATGTCAATGGGCATAATTCAGTAGCACCTCGAATCAATGCTTCCATCGACATCTTCCCATGGATGACGCTTCGCGGCGGATATGGTCTGACATCGAAGGCTCCGACCTCGTACTACCTCTATCCGAACAAGTCATACCACGACTATATCCTTTACAACGGAATGCACGCAGATTTGCCTGAAAATGAGCAACTTCTCATAGCGAAAACAGATATATACGATGCTGTGAACAAGGACCTGGAAATCGCTGTGAACCGCAAGGCTGAAGTCGGTATGGACTTCAATTTCGGTGGTCATTACCGCATCAGCGTCACCGCTTATGACGAGAGAATGGACAATGGCTACAATTATGGATTGGACCTCAGTTCTTTCAAATGGTATCATGCGATGACCTATGATGTGGACCACAAAGATGCAGGGCATCGGCCTGTATTGAAGAAAGGTGCGGAATACGACCTCTTCTATACAGTCTATAAACCGCTGAACAACATCAAGTCCACCAACAGAGGAATTGAATATGAAATCGATCTCGGAAGATTTGATGCAATCCGTACTTCCTTCTATATCAATGGAGCATGGATGCGCAGCTCGAATACGAACAAGGGGTATTCTTTCGGAACGAGAGAAAATGTGGGGACACCGGAAAAGAATATCGGTATTTATGAACCGGAAGTCTCCACGAGCTATGCGGAGCAGTTGAATACCACTCTCCGAATCACTCACAACATTCCGCAGGTCGGACTTGCCGTGACACTCACTGGTCAGATGAACTGGTACAGCAAGTACTGGACTGAGTATCGCAATGATACAATGTTCATCAAATACATTTCCCGCAAGGATGGAAAAGTATATGATTTCGATCCGTCCAAGAAGGACGATCCTGAATTCTCCTACATGTTCCAGACTCGCAATGACAACAGGTTCATAGCCGAAAGATATTTCCCGACAATGCTCTTCAATCTCAATGTGAGCAAGGAAATCGGCAATATATTCACTGCGTCATTCTATGTGAACAATATGTTCAACAGCCGTCCGCTCTATAAGTCGAAGCAGACCGGCGAATATGGAGAACTTGGAATACCGATCTTTTTCGGATTTGAATTCAAAGTATCAATCAAGTAGTTATTTATCTTAAAATATTAAAGTTATGAAACATTCAGCGATCACCTTAATGGTACTTGCAGTTCTGGCGATGGTAGGTTGTCAGAAGACCGGCACTAAGACAATAAGCATAAACGTAAAGGTTGATGAGACTAAACTCGTAGCAGCAGGCATTCCGTCTCCGGAGAGTTACGGCGTGAAGATTTCAAACTTCGCGACAGGATCAGTAATTGAGACCACGACAGAAAATGGTATCGCTACCGCAACGGATATCATTCCTGGTGTATATACCATATCAGTAAGCGCATCTCAGAATCAAGGCGGTTTTACATATACCCTCGCCGGCTCTGAAAGCAATGTAAGTTTGATTGCCGATGGAGCAGAAGTGGTAGTAAAAGTGGATGCTGTAAAAGAGGCGGCTCTCGTATTCAAAGAGATTTATTACACAGGAGTTGATCCGGCTAATTTCTATTTCCGTGACCAATTCTATGAGATTTACAATAATAGTACGGAAGTCGTTTATGCCGATGGCCTTTGCATTGCAGAGACAGTTTTTGCAAATATCGACAAATCAGTCATTTACGAGTGGCCGATTCCGAATGCTGATCAGTATGTGTTCGCAAGGGTAATATGGCAGATTCCAGGTGATGGTAAGACTTACCCTGTTCAGCCGGGAGAGTCATTTGTAATCGCACAGTGGGCCACCAACCATAAGGCCGAGAATCTTTCGAAAGGCCTTTCACCTGTAGATTTGACAGGAGCGGAATTCGAGGCCATCGAAAAAGAGACAACTTTCAACGGAATCCTTTTGACTGACAATCCAGCTATCAATATGAAGAAGGTTGTTCAGGCTGGATATGCAATGCCGCAGTGGCTTACATCTACCGATGGCTCAAGGTATGTACTCTTCAAGCCATCAAAGCCTCTTAAAAATGAAGATTTCATCACTGCTACAAATGCTGACTACCAGGGAACTGCAAGAGAAATTGCAATCAGCGACGTGATTGATGCTGTTCAGGCTGTCAACAATGAATCCGGAATGAGTGTATTGGGACTGCCTACAGCCCTTGATGCAGGAGCAATCTGGTGTTCAGGTTCTTACGTTGGTGAAAGTATTGCAAGAAAAATCAAGGAGACCCGTCCTGACGGCACGAACGTTTATCAGGACACCAACAATACTTCCAATGACTTCGAAGTCAAGAAGGACCCGCAGGTCAGAAGATATGGCGCCAAAGTCCCTTCTTGGAACACTTGGATAAATAAGTAAAATCAACAATTCGAAATGAAGAGAATTATAGCAATTTCCGCAATGCTTGTCAGTCTGGGCGTTATTTCGGCCCAGGCTGCCGAGCCTTCGGGAACCCCGAGAAATACAGTTCTGCAAGAGACCGCCATCAGAAATTCTCTTTGGTACGGCAGTTCTTCTGCTGCAGGTCTCGCATTCAAGCCATACGGAATATTCAGTACACTGAATATCAATTATGATGGATGCTTTGGTGAATATCGTAAGATAGGAACAGGCAAAAGCGGTTCGGAGATTTCCGTGGGTACGTCAGGTGCCGCATATATAGGCAAGTTCCTGACAACGGGCGGATTCTCTTTCAGAAACATCTTCGAACATGATGCCCTCTATAACGTGCTGATGTACGAACTGGAGGACAATATGCCGTACTATCCGGTTGATGACAAATCCAGCGGTTGGAACAAGCAGGAGTATCTGCTCAATGCAGGATTGTCATCACCTGTTCTGTGGAACAGGGTGTCTTTCGGCGTGAAAGTGGACTACACCACAAAAGTCGGAGCGAAGCAGCTTGATCCGCGAGGCGAAACATACAAGTACGGCATTAAAGTCACTCCGTCTGTGGCAGTGCGTCTGGGACAGAGTCTGCTAGGACTTAGCGGAACCTATACCAATGGTTTTGAACGCGCTACGGTATCGAATAACAACAATTGGGCTGATCCTAAGGTGTGGCAGCATCGCGGTCTTGGAGAAAGTACCCAGAACAAGGTCGGTGGAAACGATGGTATGAAGACTCATATTTACCGTACGAACAGATATGGCGGAGCGCTTCAGTATTCGTTGGGCGAAAGTCTGTTCATCGAAGCCGGATTCGAACATCGTACCACCATGGGGAAAGAGAATCCTAAACTGCCTAAGCGGCTTGGCTCCATCAAAGAGAATGACATTACATTGGACGCATCGTGGTTTTTTGGTAAAAATAAGTCCAATAAACTGGCACTCAACGTATTGTGCAGCCTTACAGATGGTATTGAATATGTCCAGAAACTGAATACGACAGCCTATCAGCAGGAATGGATGGTTCTCAATGAAAATGAAATGACCACTTTCACGGGAATCAATGCTACCATCGGTTACGACCATCTTTTCGGAGTCTCTGATCCTAAAGGCTACAGCTGGAAGGTTGGCGGAGAAGCCAGATTCGAAATGTTCAACCAGAGCTATCTCTCACCGGCATCAACGTCAGATGCCATGAGAATTTATGCAGGAGCCCTAGCCGACAAGCATTTCAAGATAAGGAAGTCATCTCTTCTCGTCGGTCTCCATGCGGGATACGCCGTGGGACTGGGCGATGGCTACACTTGCCTCAGCGCAAAGGTATATCCTGCTCCCGTAGCTATGATGAATGACCAAAGTGACTGGCTGAACGCAAGTTACTTGAAGGCAGGCGGCAGAGTCGACTGGACTGTTTCTTCAGGCAAGCGAGTTAACTGGGTATTGGGCGCGAAAGCCTCATACATAAGAGCTTTGGACCTGGACAAGGATAGAATTCTCTGTTCTGCAACTTTCGGAATCCTGTTCTAGAAACAGATATTCCTGAATAACTGATAACCAAACAATAGGAATCACACTATTAATATTTAAGGGTTTAGATGTCATATAAAACTTTATTGACGGCAGTAGCCGTCTTTACGGCAGCTACAATGACTGCCCAGACACGTTCATTCGCGATTATCACTGACCCTCAGACATTTAACAACTGCAAGGCGGCGATAGAAACTTATCGCTCGGCCGTCTGTGCAGATGGACTTGATGCGTTCGTGGTGTCCAGGAATTGGACGAATCCGGATGAGTTGAAAGACAGCCTGATGCTCTATCATAAGATGAGAGCACTGGAAGGCGCGGTCTTCATCGGCGATGTCCCGATCGCAATGATCCGCGGTGCCCAGCACCTCACTTCTGCATTCAAGATGGATGAGACCTTGCCGATGAGGGATTCTTCCGTTCCATCCGACAGATTCTATGACTACTTCGACCTGAAGTTTGATTTCCTCGGGCGCGACAGTGTGGAAAGGAATTTCTTTTACTACAATCTTGCCGCCGAGTCGCCGCAACACATCAGCTGTGACATCTATACCGGACGAATCAAATCATCTGAAAAGAGAGGTGACAAATATGGCGAAATCTCACGCTATTTGCTTAAAGCTGCGGCTGCCAAATCACAGGACAATCCGCTTGACCACCTGATGTCATATTGCGGAAGCGGCTCATTCTCAAATAGTCTCGCTGCGTGGAAAGATGAAACTATTACTCTGAAGGAACAGATGCCTGCAGCATTTGACAACGGCTCAGACGGCGCGAAGTTCCTGTTCTATGCAATGTATCCGGACGTGAAGAGTACACTTCTCGGCGAAATTGCCCGGAATGATCTGGATCTTGCTCTTTTCCATGAACATGGAGTCCCTGAAAGACAATACGTTACAGAAACTCCACGTGCCAATGAAACCGACGCTTACTATTACGATGCCAAGTATCGCATGCGCCAGAGAATCCGGACCGCGGTGAGCCGTGGCAAGGATGCGGAAAGCGTAATCGAAGACATTGTAAAGAAATATGGCATCACTCGCGATTGGGTCGAGGATTGGAATAATCCGAAAACCGAGGCTGAGGACTCGCTTTATGATGCGGCGACCGGCATTATGCTGGATGACATTGCGGCAGCGAAACCGAATGTCAGGATGACGATTTTCGATGCCTGCTACAATGGTGATTTCCGTGAGGATGACTGCATTGCATCGCGTTATATCCTCTCCGAGGGCAATGCTCTTGTCGGCATTGGAAACTCCGTCAATGTCCTGCAGGACAAATCTTCATCCGATCTTATGGGAATGCTCACCGAAGGCTATCGTGTGGGAGAATGGATGCAGCAGGTCAATATTCTGGAATCGCATATTTTAGGCGACCCTACGTTCCACTTTACGGCTTCTGAAGATGCCGTTCGCCCTGATTTGCATAATACGAATTGCAAATATTGGCTGAAATTCACCTCGCCTAAATGTCCTTGCGACATCAGAGGACTTGCATTGCACAAACTATATGCATTGAATTACAATGACTTGTCGCCGCTCCTCCTGAAAACTTGGAAGGAAAGTGACGAATATATGCTCCGTCTGCAGTGCCTTCACCTTCTGGAACATTACAATGACGGCAATTATGAGAAAGTACTGAAAGACGGCGTCGACGACCCTTACGAGTTCATTCGCAGGAAGTCCGCATTCTTCATGGGCAAAGTCGGCACTCCGGAAATGGCTGCCGAGTTGGCTGACCTCTATATGCGTGATTACAATTCCCTTCGCGTGGCTCATAACGTGGGATTTGTATGCGCCCATTTCCCGGACAGCCTGTTCCTTAAAGAATTCGAGAAGAAATTTGCAGAGGCAGATTGGATTTATGACAGGGAACTTTTCCACAAGAAAGCTGAAAATTGCTTCAGAGCTGCATTCTCCATAGAATCTTCGACAGGTAAAATCATTGGAGACAAGAATAACGGATACCGTAAATTCTATATCAGCGGTATGCGTAACCAGCCTTATCCGCAGTATGCTGAACGCTTGCTTGCAATCGTCCGTGATTCCGGAGAAGTCGAGAACGCTCGCGTCCAGTGCGCAGAAGTCCTCGGCTGGTTCATCAGGGCGTGGAACAGGAAGGACATCGTGGACGGAATCGACGCGTACCTGAAATCAGGCGAAGAGATGCCGGAAGCATTGAGGAATGAACTTGTCAAGACAAAGAACCGTCTTGGAGATTATTTGAGATAGGTTGCCTGGCAACTGTAATTCAATGAGGGATATAGAATTATGAGAAATATTCTGATTAAACAATTTATAGCGGCGGCTATATTCTGCGGCATTGCGTCAATTGCTGCGGCACAGGTCAAAGTCGAGAAATATGGTGTGAAATCACCTACGGCATTTGCCATCATAACCGATAGCGAGACTCTTTCCAAGTGTTCGGAAGAATTCCATGCCTATAAGCAGGTTCTTGAGGAAGAAGGACTTGGAACATATATCATCAGTGCGGACTGGAAAGGACCTGAAGAAGTGAAGGCAGAGATACTTGCTCTTGCCGGGAAGAAGCCCAGACTTGAAGGCGTGGTGTTCGCCGGTGATATTCCTATCGTCAAAGTGCGTCAGGGACAGCATCTTACCACAGCATTCAAGATGAATGAGGAGGCATGGCCAATGGAAGAATCTTCAGTGCCGTCGGACAGGTTCTATGATGATTTCGGTCTGAGCTTCGATTTCATCTGCCGTGACACTGTGGAAACTGACGTGTTCTATTACAGGCTTTCTGAAGAGGGGGCGCAGCATCTCCGTCCGGACATCTATTCTGCCAGAATGAAAGTGCCTGCAGTGATGAAAGGTGACAAATATGAGATAATGCGCAAGTATCTCCGTAAGGTAGTGGATGCGCACAGGCAGAACAATTCACTCGACAATCTCACCTTCTTCGCCGGTCACGGATATAATTCCGATTGTCTTACGCTGTGGCGCCAGAAACCGGTCGTGTTCAGGGAATATTTCCCTTACGTTTTCAGTCAGGCTTCGCATAACCGTTTCCTGAATTTCCGCGAGGACAGGCACATGAAATGGAACCTCCTCAGTGAAGTGGCCCGCAAGGACGTGGACCTGTTCGTCTTCAGTGAACATGGAGCCCCTGATACCCAATATGTTAACGAAAGCAAGGTGGCGGATAACCTGGACGAGGACATGGATTATCTTAGACGCTCACTCGCTGAATCCTATAAATATTATGTGGGAAAAGGCCACGGGGAAGACTTTATGAAAGAAGCCGTGGAGCAGGAATACAGATTATCCCGTAAGGATTTCTCCGACTCTGCAATGGCTGCCTATGTTGCAGCAGATTCATTGGAATATGCCCAGGCAAACATTTTCCTGGACGACATAATGAAAGGCCATAGCAATGCGAAGATGATTGTCTTCAATGCCTGCTACAACGGCTCGTTCCACAACAGGGCGGGATACGTGGCCGGATGCCATGTGTTCGGTGACGGGGAGTGCATTGTCGCTCAAGGAAATACGGTCAATGTCCTTCAGGACAAATGGGAAGACAAGCTGATGGGCTATCTCTCGATAGGGGAGCGTGTCGGCATGTGGCAGAAAGAGGTCGCATATCTGGAGTCTCATCTTATAGGTGACCCGACTTTCAGATTTGCGCCTCATGACAAGGCAGAGGAAAAACTCCGCGATCGACTTCACAATGATCTTGTCTTCAATGAGTTGAATCCTTCTGTCTGGGAGAAATATACTTATTCTGACAATTCATTGCTCAGATGCGCAGGAATCACCCATCTGGGGTATATTGATGCCAAGGCAGCACACAAACGCGCAGCGGAAATGTTCGGTGACCCGTCATGGACTGTCCGTATTCATGCCTTCAATACATTGGCCACAGACCCGGATGCTGATTTCGCGACCTATGTCAGGATAGGATTGGAAGATATCTATGAGGTGGTTGCCAGAAATTCCGTCAGAATGGCAGCGGCGCTTGGAGACACATCCCTTATCCCTGATGTCAAGGCATTCAAGAAAGCTCATCCTGAGATGGTGAGAGCTTCCGGACACGCAGCTGACGATGCGGTGGCATTGCTTTCAGGCACAGGACATTACAGCAAGAGCACCGAGGGCGCGGCTGATAAGGAAAAACCTGTGAAGAAGAGAGTGAACGACATCAGGACATTCCGTAACGGAAGAAGCATATTCGCTGTCGACCCGCTTCTCCACATTGTCGGAGATGCTTCCGATGACTTATATGTCCGCACGGTGGCATGTGAGACGCTCGGTTGGTATGAGCAGTCCGTCCGCCGCGGTGAAATAATCGAATCGCTTTCCGGTATGCTTGTAAACGGTACCGACATCCCGCAGCAGATCCAGGCAGAAATCAAAAAGACAATCAAGAGATTATCATGGCAATAGCATCTATTCGTAAAACAATCATTGCGGTAGCGGCCCTCCTTGTCTTGGGGGCCGGCGCCGTGAGTGTGCGGGCTCAGGAAAGTATGCCCGCGGGGGTCGACAACTCGAAATTGAAATATTTTCCGCCGCTCATCAACCAGATCGGAGGCTCCTGTGCGCAGGCTTCGTACATCGGTTACATGTTTACCTACGAGATGAACCGTCTTCTGGACAGGGATGCGTCGGCCAGCAAGGATTACCAGTTCAGCTACCTGTATACATGGAACTTTATAAATGACGGCAAGGATGAAGGTTCGCTCGGTACTGACGGACTCCAGATTGCATTCGAAGGCGGCATCGCCACGGAAGCGGACTTTCCGTCACAGTATTCGAGCTACCAGTTCAAGTGGACTACCGGATATGACAGTTATCTGAAAGCTCTGCATAACAGGGTGACCAAGATACGCACATTCGAGGTTATCGACCGTGCCGGAATCGACAAAGTTCGCAATTATCTCTGGAATCGCGGAGAACCTGGAAAACCAGGCGGTATCGTGACATTCTCTTCACGTTCAAGCGGTTGGAAGATCAATACCAATTATATCGGACCGTCCGTTACAGGATATAAGGCGTTGCTTACCCAGCTGGCTCCTGATGGTGCACATGCCATGACTATCGTGGGCTATGACGACCTCGTGGAATTCACGGCACCTGACGGAACTCTTACCAAGGGCGCGTTCATCGTCTGCAATACCTGGGGAGAGGACCATTTCGCTCATGACCGAGGACGTTACTATCTGCCGTATTATTTCTGGGAGCAGAGTGACAGGACGAACAGCGAACTGAGCCGCGACATGTGCGGAACCGATGTGGAATACCGTGAGCCTAAGGTGGTGTTCCGCGTGAAACTGAACTACACGTCCAGAAATGACCTTTCATTCAGAATCGGCGTTTCCAACAAGGCTTCAGACAATATTCCTGTCCATGATTATCTCGTGCCGATTGCCAATTATCAGGGCGGGGATTATCCGATGCAGGGGAGCAGCGGCAGTTCGGAAATAGAGTTCGCTTTCGATTTCAGTTCTTATGTCCAGAATATCCATGACTCCGAGGAACCTAAGTTCTTCCTCACAGTCAGCCGCAATAAACGTGGCAGGGAATTGGGAACCGGGAAAATGCTTGCATTCTCCGTATATGATTATCGTGAAAATCCTTCATCTCCAAAGGTTTATGTGTGCAATGACATTGCCGGTAAAGAAATAAAGAGCGGCAACAATATCTTCAGCATTGAAACCGTGGCTGCGAAGACGACATCATATTCGAAGGTGCAGTGGCTCGGTCAGTCCGGTCAGCCGGCAGCGGCACCTCTCGTATTGAAGACTGCGGACGGCAAGTATGTGAAGATGAGATTCTCCGACTATAACCGTCAGGACGGAACCATCAAACTGAAATATGTCTATGCACCGGACGGAAGTCTTAAACTTGAATAAATCGTATTGAAATGAAAAAAGCTAGTATAATATTGTCCATCCTCGCGGCATGTCTGTGCTGCGCCTGCCGGCAGGGCGAAAGCAAAGTGCCTGCCATTGAGACGGAGGTGACCATCCGTGGCCTTGAAGAAGGCAAATGGGTCTATTTCTCCATCAAGGACGGCGAGACAGTCGGTACCAGTACTTTCCTGTCTGAGGAAGAGGATAAGGCATGGGCCGAAAGAACTGACTGGGACTTCGCTATCTGCGGAGATTACATCAAGACCAACAGCGGAACATCAGGACACGGAAAAGGGGGCATCCTTAGGGATGAAACTCATAATTTCCAAACCCTGAAAGAAGCCCCCTCTGAGGGATATCTTATTGATAGTGAAGGAATTGTCAAGTAATCTATTTGGCAACCTTCTCTAATCCGGATTTCAAGAATTCTATAAACCCGTCGACGTCCAGATTGTAGCCGCGAATCGGCATGAGCTGGACGCCGTCTGGTGAAAGAAGGACGTAATTCGGCTGGGCATTGACACCGAAATGATTGCGGGCGACGTATGAATTGATGCGGCCCATATCTTTCAGGACTTTGCCGTTTTCTGCTGTAACCCACTCGGACTCAGGTAATTTCGTCTTGTCATCCGTGTAGAGAGCCACGAGGATATAATCGTTGCGGAGGATTTCCAGCACACGCGGATCGCTCCATACGCGCTGCTCCATTTCGCGGCAATTCACACATCCGTGACCGGTAATGTCTACGAAAACAGGCTTGCCGGTCGCTTTGGCTGCTGCAAGTCCCTCATCCAGATTGAAATAGCCGGAGAGCCCCAGAGGCATTTCCAGACCATATTTATTCTCATTGACCTGAGACACAGGGCCGGCCGAAGGCATTGAACCGCTGCGCGTGTTCCATACGACAAAGTCCTGGCTCTCGATCGGAGGGAGGTAGCCGGCGAGCGCCTTGAGAGGAGCGCCGAACATTCCCGGGATGAGGTAGGCGACGAAGGTGAAGTCAATGATTACCAGCGCCAAACGGAAGACGCCGATGTGTTTTACCTCGCTGTCGGCCTCGAAACGGATCTTGCCGAGAAGGTAAAGTCCCAGCAATGTGAACACTACAATCCAGATGGCGAGGTAGATTTCCCTGTCGAGGAGTCCCCAGTGGTACGTCTGGTCAGCCACGCTCAGGAACTTGAAGCCGAGCGCCACCTCGATGAAGCCGAGCACGACTTTCACGGAATTCAGCCAGCTGCCGCTCTTGAGTTTCTTCAGGAGGGACGGGAACATCGCGAAGATGGTGAAAGGCAATGCGAAAGCTACCGAGAACGCCAGCATTGTCACCATTGGCGTCCAGAACTCGCCTTGGGTGGACTTGATGAGGACGGAACCGACAATCGGACCGGTGCATGAGAATGATACCAGCACGAGGGTCAATGCCATGAAGAAAATGCCTGCAAGGCCGCCCTTGTCCGAATTCTTGTCACTCTTGTTCACCAATGATGACGGCAGGGTGATTTCGAATGCGCCGAAGAACGATGCCGCGAACACCATGAATACTATGAAGAAGATGATGTTAGGAAGCCAATGCGTTGCCAGCCAGTTGAATATGTCTGCCGTAACGGTCGCACCGCCGAAGAGGTAGGTGATGCCGATGATGGCGGAAATAGGCACGGTGTAGAGCAGGACGATGAACAGGCCGTACATGAATGCCTTGAAACGTCCGGCTGCCGGGGTGGATGAACCTTTCATGAAGAAGGAGATGGTCATCGGCACCATAGGGAAGACGCATGGGGTCAACAGCATTGCGAAGCCCCAGAGAATGGCCTCCAGGATGAGTCCCCAGATGGAACCGCCTGCTTTCTGCGATTCTTCCGTAACAGGGTCGCCGATCGTGGAACTGTGGCCGGCATCCTCCGTGGCAGCAGCTGTCGCCGGAGCGCGCAGTTTCAGCGAGAACTCCCAGTCCTCTGGCATTCCGCAATTCTCCTCCTCGCAGCTGGATGACGTGATCACGCCTTCCAACTTGCCAGCTGATTCGGTGAGACGGACCTTCTGACCGAGCTTGATGGTGTCGAAAAATACATTGTCACCATGATAATCGCTCGTCGGAAGCAGCTCATACATAGGACCTTCCATGGTGCATCCGTCAGTGACGGTGTACTTTACCTCGGTCGGTGACGCCTTATGGGACACGCCGTAGGTATGCCATCCATGCTTGATGGAGCCCTCGAAAATAATCTCTGTCAGACCATCAGCAGTGTCGCCCTGACGGACCTTCCATGTGACTGTCGGCTCGAAGTTCTGAGCCAAAACAGGCATCGCTCCCATAATGAGAGAAACGATGCCTGCAATGAATTTCATCAATGATTTGCTGATCATAATTCTGTATGTCTTGGGGGCATTGCCCCGAATGATTACTTGGCGTAAGCCACCGACCTGGTTTCCCTTATGACGGTAATCTTCACCTGTCCAGGGTAGGTCATCTCGTTCTGGATCTTCAGAGCGATATCAGCGGAAAGCTTGTTTGCCTGTTCGTCGCTTACTTCCTCGGCTCCTACTATCACGCGGAGTTCACGGCCTGCCTGGATGGCGTAGCTCTTGGTTACTCCAGGATATGCGGCAGCCAAGTCCTCCATGCCCTTCAGACGTTTGATATACGACTCGATGACCTCACGACGTGCTCCCGGACGTGCACCGGAAATCGCGTCACCTACCATGACGATAGGAGAAATGAGCGAAGTCATCTCGGTCTCCTCGTGGTGGGCACCGATTGCATTGCAAATTTCAGGCCTCTCCTTGTACTGCTCTGCCAGCTTCATGCCGAGAAGTGCGTGTGGAAGCTCCGGATCATCCTCGGAAACCTTTCCGATATCGTGGAGCAATCCGGCTCTCTTCGCTACCTTAGGATTCAAGCCGAGCTCGGAAGCCATTAATGCACAGATGTTTGCAACCTCGCGGGAGTGCTGGAGAAGGTTCTGTCCGTAAGAAGAACGATACTTCATTCGGCCGATAAGTTTCACCAGTTCAATGTTCATTCCATGAATGCCGAGGTCAATGCAGGTTCTCTTACCTGTCTCCAGAATCTCGTCTTCAAGCTGCTTCTGTACCTTCGCCACGACCTCTTCGATACGTGCCGGATGGATTCGTCCGTCTACAACCAGCTGGTGCAATGCAAGTCTTGCGACCTCGCGTCTTACCGGGTCGAAAGCGGAGAGAAGAATAGCGTCAGGTGTATCGTCCACGACGATTTCCACGCCTGTGGCAGCCTCCAGAGCCCTGATGTTACGACCCTCACGTCCGATGATACGGCCCTTGATTTCGTCGTTCTCGATAGGGAATGTGGTAACTGCATTCTCGATGGCAGTTTCAGTAGCCGTTCTCTGTATAGTGGTGATTACTATGCGTTTGGCCTCCTTGGCAGCATTGAGTCTGGCATCATCCATGGTATCATTGATATAAGCCTGCGCCTCGCTGCGCGCCTCTGCCTTCATGTTCTCCATCAGCAGGTTCTTCGCCTCCGTGGCAGTCATGCCCGCGATGCTCTCGATCTGTTTGTTCGCCTCCTGGCTAAGCGCCTCATATTCAGCCGCTTTTCTCTCCAATGCGTCTTTCTGCGACATGAGACTCGCCTTGGTATTGTCCAGATCCTTCATCTTCTTCTGGAGCTCATTGTTCTGCTGGTTGAGGTTGTTCTCCTTCTGTTTCAGCCTGTTCTCCGTGTCCTTGATCTGGGCGTTCTTGTCGTTCACGAACTTCTCGTGCTCGCTTTTCAGCTGGAGGAACTTTTCCTTTGCCTGCAGGATTTTCTCCTTCTTCAGGTTCTCAGCTTCGAGCTCGGCTTTCTCCAGGATGCTGTCCTTCCTGCCCTTCATCACTATTCTGTGAACCATTATGTAGACGGCGATGCCGAAAGCGGCTGCCACCAATGCTGTTGTAATCAAAATGACAATGTTCATAATATATATGTTGTTTTTGTTCTTTCAATGCGGCCCGGACACAAATAACCGGACATGTCGTTCCAATGTCTAGAAGCGTCATGTCCGGATAGTGTCCTATAATAAAAAGCCGTCAGCCGGTCTGTCAGAAAAATCTTAAATGATAAGATTTGAGCTCCGTGCCGGTTCAGTAATCCTACGTTCCGCCGAGACGGAATCCCACTTAGGTACTTAGGCCTGCGCATCCCCGGCTCGAGATAACCCGGTTCCGTAGAACGTGTTGTTTTCAGCGAGTGGTGGCTGGCGGCTGATTATCAATATTTTCAAGATAAGTATCTGTCTGTTTCTCAAGCATTTCCACTTCCTTGCCCATCGCCTCGATCTTTCTCATCAATGACAGCCTTCCCCTGCTTTCGGTCAATGCCACGAATGACAGCAGTTCAGCAAGCTCCTTTCCCGGATACTTGTCCGTATAGATTGAGAGCATCTTGTTCACGGACGCGGCGGCCAGTCTGTATATCTCCTCGTCTTCCGGGGAATTCGCAGACAGCTCGTACTTCTTTCCGCTGATGCTTATCGTAATCTTCTGCCCCATAGCTATTTTTCCAATAAGGAGATGCATCTGTCTATCTCCGTGATCAACCTGTCAATCTTCTCCTTCGCGGCATCTCCGCTTCCTGCAGGCGCTGTAAAAGCCTCGGTCAGCTTGAGATTATCTACTTGTCTTTCCAAATCCGCAATCTGCTTCTTATATGAATCAATCTCCTCATCCCGCTGCCGCAGTTCGAGGACAAGCCTCTCTTTCTGCTGTCTCTCGCCCTCATAAAGGGCAATGAGTCTTTCGATATTTTTCCTTATATCTTCAAGCATCTGCGATGAGTCCTTTTTTCATATATCGCAAAATTAACTAAATTTTTGTACAAAATACCTACCCTGTTGATGAAAAAGTAGTAGAAAATCAATATTTTTGCCAAAGACAAGCAGATAAATCACGATGGTTAAAGACAATAACAAGAATTCCGGTCTTCTTGGCCGTTATATGTGGCTGGTGGAGGTGATAGGCAGAAACAGGAAGATTACCTTCGATGCGATAAACAAGATATGGTTGGAATCCCCGTTGAACCCCATGAAGGAACCCTTGCCGAAAAAGACGTTCCAGAATCATTGCGCGAAGATCAAGGAACTCTTCGGCGTCGACATATTGTGTGACAGGAAGGCGGATTACAGTTATTATCTGGACAATATGAAGGATCTCAAGAGGGGAGACTTCCGCCGTTGGCTGTTCGGTTCCATTTCAGTGAACAACATGATGAACGAATACCCGTTTTTACGTGACCGTGTGGTTTTCGACAGGACTCCTGAAACCGGAAAGTGCATGGTCCCTCTGCTGGAAAGTATGAAAACCAGCTTTATGGTGCGGTTTGAATACCATAGTTATAGGGACAACGACATTCATATCTTCAAAGTTGCCCCATATTGTCTGAAAGTTTTCAGGTTTGACTGGTACCTTCTCGGAAAAGTCTCACCGGTCGGGCGTCTTCAGATATTCAGCATGGACCGCATCTCGAATCTGGAGATAACCGGTCCCGTTTTCCACTTGCCCGTGAATTTCAACGGCGAAAAATTCTTCGAGAACTATTATGGTGCAATGGTCACGGATGTCCCTAAATTACAGAAAGTTATATTGAAAGCGCGGGACGGGCACCAGGAATATCTTCGTGTGCGCCCGATGCACCATTCGCAGCGGGAAATCGAAATTCACCCTGATTGGTCCCTTTTCCAATACGAGCTCTGCCCGGCCGCCGATTTCATCGAGGCGATTCTTTCCCAGGGCAATGCCGTAGAAGTCCTGGAACCGCAGTCATTGCGCGAGCAGGTGGTCCTCAATCTTAAAAAAGCATTGAGCAGATACACGGAATAGGGTATTGCGAGTTTGTGGGGTTTTTCGTACTTTTGTAGATATGCGTAAATGTCTGGGCATACTTGTGGTCATTATCCTGTCGATTTTCTGCTGGAATTTCGACGAGGAGAATGTGCCTGTCATTGAGACTCCCGAATGCGGATTTCTGGCGCAGAAGGATTGCTCTGAAGGCGGCTACAATGACTGGAACCTTCCGGAGATTTCTTCTTCGCAGGTCCTTTTTTCTGCCGGACGTATCTCGACACCCGGAGCCAAGGTCCGTACTACGGGCGGGCATTCCGGTGCTGACCGCTCGTCGTTCCTGAAGTCGGGAAAGATTTCCAGTGTCCACCAGGCCGTGGCATTTACTGAAAATACCGGACTTTATCCTTCCGGTTGCACATCTTTTTCACATCATCTTATCAGTCTGAGGAAAATGCGGCTTTAGCGGCTGCCTCCATGCGTGTTGTCCGGAGTAGGGACAACTGTATCATTTTCAGCTGTTTGTCCAAAGTCAAGCGGCCGCCTTTGGGTGATGTTTAATCGGCCGTAAATCCTTAGAATACAATAAATTATGGAAAAAGAATTTGTACGCGTACGTTCGATGCGCGATGTTATAATCTCTGCGGCAATGACTGTAATCGGCATTGTCCTAATCATTCTCCCGACCTCTGTTTCAGTCAATATTTTCGGAACCTGTCTTGCCGTTCCCGGCGTGCTGATGCTGCTCTTTTTGAAGACGGATTATCGTGACACCGAGACCGGGCTGCGTTTCCGCCGTGTCATAAAGTATTATCCTGCAAGCCGTAAGGCCGAAATCATGGCAGCATTGAAATCAGACCTTTCGAAGGTGGCTTGGAATGAGAAGGGCACAGCCGACGGCCTGATGCTGGACATTTATGTCGGACATGGCTGCAACAAGGTGTTCATCAGGGTTTCTGAATTCATTCCGTATAACTATGAGCCATGCAGCGACTGGTTCGAATATGATGTCGCACAGGTCGCTCAAATGATTGCCAAGTAAGGAAATTCTCCGAAATCTTACTAACTTTGCGCGCTTATCCGCGGGACCGGCTTCCGGATCCTAAGGGTAAGCGCGAGTGTGTAAAGCTATGAAGAAAGTAAGGGAAATTCTAAAAATCGGCATTCCGATAATGCTCGGCCAGGCTTGTGTGATTATTCTGGCCTTCGCGGACAACATAATGATAGGGTGGCACAGCGTGGAAGAACTGGCTGCATCATCATTCGTCAACAATGTATTGAATCTGTTCATTCTCACGGAGCTGGGATTCGCTTCCGGACTGACACCTGTAATCGGAGCCTTTCACGGTACCGGCAATCTGAGAGGTGTGGGCGTGAGCATGAAGAACGGCCTGCTGGTCAATGGTTTGATAGGCATTGTCAGTATTGTTCTGCTGACCGTCATCTACGCATTTCTGGGGCATTTCGGCCAGAAGCCGGAGCTCATGCCGCTCATCCGCCCGTATTACATAATCGTCGGAATTTCCACGCTTTTCGCGCTCGGTTTCAATGTCCTCAAGCAGTTCACCGACGGCATCTGCCAGCCGGTAGTGTCAATGATTTTCCTCATGTTCGGCAATGTCCTGAATATCTTCGGCAACTGGGTGCTGATCTACGGAAAGTTGGGCTGCCCGGAGCTTGGACTCTTCGGCGCCGGAATCAGTACGTTCATTTCCAGGGCATTGATGCTGATACTTTTCGTCCTTTACATCTGGAAGGCTGAGAAATTCAAGGATTATATCGCAGCTTTCAGGTCAGCGCTTTTCTCCCGCGTTAAGATGAAGCATATTTTCAATATGGGTTATCCCGTGGCGATCCAGATGGGCCTGGAGTCTTCGACTTTCTCATTCGCAGCCATCATGGCAGGCTGGCTGGGTGTCATGGAACTTGCTGCGCATCAGGTTGTAATCACGATTTCGCAGCTTTTCTTCCTCATGATGCAGGGCCTCTCGTTCGCGATTTCCATATTGGTGGCCAATTCCTACGGCAAGAAGGATTATCGCGGGGTGAAGGAGTATGTGAGGAAAGGCTATCTCATGATGCTGACCGTATCTGCCTCATTGTCAGTGCTTCTATACGTGTTCCGCTATCCTGCGGCCGGTATCTTCACTGATTCGCCCGAGGTGGCGTCCATGGCGGTGTCCCTCTTCTTTTTCCTCTTCGCCTACCAGTTCGGCGATGCCCTCCAGCTCTGCTTCGCCAATGTCCTCCGCGGTCTCCAGGACGTAAAACCGATCATGTACGCCGCTTTCGTAAGTTACTATGTGATAGCGATTCCCGTGGCATATTACCTGGGTTTCCACGCCCACCTCGGCCTCCAAGGCATCTGGACCGGCTTCCCCGTAGGCCTGACCCTGGCCGGCATCTTCTTCTTCACCTGCTACCGCCGCGACATCAGGCGTCTGGAGAGGGGATGATCAGGCTGCTACCTTTTTATGTTTTCGATGACACAGCTATGCTTTTTGGTACTTCGGTCATAGTTGATTCCTACTAAAACTATGTCGCCGAAATATGACTTGAGCGCATCGCCGTAGTTTTTCTGCTGGATTTGGCGGATAGCCGTATCTGCGTCTTGATTGAATTTCAGCTCAAGAACGATTGCTGGTAAATCAATATTCTTATGTGGCACTAATACAATATCGGCGAACCCTCTGCCTGTCGGCAGTTCACGAATTATACTGTAACGGGATCTTGCTGTATAGAAAGCCAATGAGAGCACACAAGCCAATGAATTCTCATCATTGTATTGAAGCAAACTGGTGTTTTGTTCATGAACTTTATCGACGCATGAAGCTACGATGTCCGCATCGCCATTCAGAACGCATGACAATAGATAATCCGATTGCTTTAAGGCTTTGTTGACTTCGGACCAGCCAGAGTACGCGATGGCAGTTTCGAACTCCTGACGAACTTCATAATTTGGAATGTTGGCGCACTTTGTTTCAGTATTGAAAGAAAGATACCCCAAGTGGCACAAGAGGGTAAGAACGTCATCTTTGCAGTCGATCTTGTGCATGTCGTTGCTGAATCGGAGGGAGTTTACCTTGACTGGAATATCATTGAGGAGGGATACGACATCATCTTTCAGCCCGTCAAAGTTCATCGTTATGTATTGAATAAGGCTTTCGAATGTATTTGTGCTGGCCCAGTAACTGGCAAAGGACTTTCTTTTCAGAGCCCGCATGACCGCAAAAGGATTATAAATAGCCTTTTCGGAACCTAATTCATATCCGTCGTACCAAAGTTTCATTTGTCTCGCATCCATGCCGGCGTCCTGACATAGACATGCGACCTCTTTTTCCGTAAAGCCGAAATATGGAGCAAGTTGAGCTGGACTTAGCATAGTGTATTCCTCGAAGTTGTTCAAAGCAGATTGTGTATTGTACCGTTTGATTGGGAGAATACCGGTCATATATACACATGCGAACACATATTCTGTCTTGCTGCCCTTGAACAAGCGACGCAGGAAATCCACATATTCATCCATCAATGTCTCATAACCTTCACGACAAAGCGCATCCCATTCATCTATAAGACAGACGAATTTTTTGCCAGTCTGATTGACGATGTTTACCAAGAGATCCATCAAATCATCGTTGGCGTTCATGGAGACGTTATTGTAAATGCTCAATAGCTCTTCGCATATATCATGCTTGATTCTGTCAATGAGATGCTCATTATCCCCATACTTGGTTACGAAATCAGTCATGTCCAGATAAAGCACAGGGAAGCGATTGAGATTTTTCTCAAAATCAGCCTGATTGCTTATCTCCAGCCCTTCAAATAATGACCTTGATTCACAGGACCTGTCATAATAAGCATTGAGCATTTTTACGGCAACGGACTTTCCGAAACGGCGGGCACGGGTAACGCACATGTACCGGTTCTCGGTTAACATCACGGAATTAACCTCTTCTATCAGCATACTTTTATCCACAAAATTAGTGTTGCGGACAGAAGCGAAGCCGTCATTGCCTTTATCTATAAAATTCCCCATGGTCAATTATTGAAAATATTGCGTTTGCACGCGGATGTACTTTTGACAAATCTACACTTTTATTTCGAATAAGATGTAATTTATCTGTATCTCCCCTTGCAAATCTGAATCCGTTTCCAGAAGAAGTGCCAGATGTAGTAGAACGGGGCGGCGAGTGCGTCGCTTTCGTAGTGGCTCAGCAGGTGGAGATTGCGCCTGGTGATTTCGATGAGCTTTCCGGCCTTGGATGTCGGGCGGCGGAACCTGGTGTCGCCGTGCCCGAAGTTTCCTCCCTCCATTATCTCGCAGAGCAGAAAATGTCCTTCCGCCTCATCGGCTTTCCAAAGCGACGGGATTTCCGGCAATGCGAACACCGTCCGGAGCACCCACATTGTCGCGGAAGCGAAACGGGTATGCCCATGTATGTCCTCGACATCCTGCATCAAACGGCTGTCTAGACTGGCATCGCGATGCAGGATCGCGAAATAGATGTCCATCATCTGTCGCAGTCCGATTCCGCCGGAAATGAGGTGTCTGAACGCATGATGCAGCAGATAAAACAGGTGGATGTAGTCGGACGGGCAGACGATTTCCCCACAAGGCAATTTCGCTTTCCCTTCGAAAAATTCTTCTTCGTGACTCTTCCAGAACTTCTGTATCTTTCTGTTTTTGAACGGATTATGCGATATGCTCAACCGATAGTGCAGCTCCACCTCGGTGTCATTGAAAATCTCCGGATGCGCATGCACGTAATCCCAGCCGCCATCGTCAATGCCCTTCTTCCTCAGGTATTCCAATGTCTTTTCGCGTCCGCATTCGACGTATACGTCAATGTCCCCGGCTTGTCGCAGCCCTCGCAAATCCTCGCGATAAAGAGCCGCCACGCTCTGCCCCTTGAAAGTAGTCAGGCGTATCCCGTCCCGGTCGAACATTTCTTGCAGCTCGACGCAATGCCGGTTCATGATTTCATTGCGCTTCTGTATGCTCGCCGCGGCGCCTAACCATTTCATTTTCAGGTTGGTCGGTAATTTTACAGCCTGTTCCGGATGCCTGCTGCATATCCTCTGCACGCCCGCGAAGCACACTCCCGGCAATGTCTGTTTCTGCGCATCCTTATACATTGCCACCCACTCTTCCGCCGACGGCACCACCGGCCCGAACCCGTCAGCCGTGCCTACTGCGTTTTGTATCAGTTTGAAAAACAAATTGTCTGTCATTGTCCAATACGAACTGTTTGAAGTTTTCAAGCCCTGCATCAACTTTCCCTTCATGTATAATTATTCCTGCCTTCTGCAGTATGGCGAAGTCTCGTTCGACAGTGCGTTGGGTTACAGACAAAGTTTCCGCCATTTGTGTCCGACACGTTTCCGCCATTTACACTGGAAGAGTCTACGGCAAGTTCACCCGCGAGCGACTCCCCGTATTTTATGTTCTGACTTCCGCATTGCAAATGTACGCTTTTTTCGATACAATTCTCTCCATTTCACAAACTCACGACAAATGTAAACTTCTATGTTTTTTCAATGAAAATCCTGAACAAGTTGGCAGATGTAGATGTGCTTGCTGGTAGCTGTAACATCCTTAATGATAGGTGATTATAGCGTTTTGTGCTCGAACCGGTCCCTGCCAACTCTCATGAAAAAATAGGGGAGTTGGCACGCTGCCGATGCTGCAATACGCTGTTAACCAATCATTTCCGAAATATTGGGCCTGCCAACTTGTTCGAAAAAGCCTATTCATCAGAATTGTTGAAATCACACATCTCAGCCGCGTACAAAACTCACACCGCCTCGCTCCCGTCTTCGCCGTACTTTCCGTCCTTGGCTTCATAGATGACGGACGGCTCCATGACTTCGACCGTGTGCCATACGCCAGTTGGGACGACGCAGCCGTAATTGCCGGAGGACGGGTCCAGGACAATGCGTGCCGTTTCATGGAGGCGACGCCCAATTGCCATATCCTGCTTCTGTTCAATGCCATCTCCAGGTCGCTCTTCCCCGTAAAGCACCGTACACGTCTTCCGGACTGAGCTGACGACCTTTCTTAGAATGAACAATTCCAGCCACCCCTGAACGATTATCGCATATCCACAGGACGGGAATACCCACCAAATCAAGATCAATCCACACAGAGACGCAATAATATCAAATAAGCGTTAAAAAAACTTGATGTTAAGCAATTTACCACTGATAAATCGTCGGATATTGCACTACTTCAAAAGTGAATCCGTTTCCCATATTTAATGTGGCACCATCTTGAATTGAGCGTGCAAAATCAGAAAATTGTTGCATCGTTGCGAGAACTGATGATTTCCTCTCATTAGACATATCTTTGAGACGAACGGCAAACAATGCACTTTTATTGGCATAAGCACGTATCTTTGTGGCGATTTCCGGCACTACTACAAGTTTTGTTATAGAGGTAAATAATTGTTTATAAGCCTTAGCTCTTTTACCATCATTATGACCACGGCTATTGTTATAAGGCTTGACATATTTCTCTTGAGTACAGGTCATTTCACAAAAAGCCAAGCGGTTATGCACATTGTCATATAGCATCAAGTCGCATTTATCTCTAACAGAAGAAAGGGCATTGCCATCAAACTTGGTAAAGAAATCTTCAAGATTTACAATAGTCAATGGATTTTCACTATTGAGCCGTAACACAACCTCATCGTCGCAGATTTTCCTTCCGGAATATTTGCATTCCGTACAAGCTTTATTGTCGGCAAATGTCGATAGCCCAGGACTTATTGGTCTCGAATTTATCACGACATCACGAACGACTTTGTAGTATTTTTTATAATCCACCTCAAACCCATCCATATCAGCACTCAGTTTAATTCTGCATATTCATTTCCAATAGCTTCCATAGTCTCGACCATATCTGTAGCGTCCACCCTCGTCTTGCCATCTTTGGTAAGAGTCATTAAGGATTGGATTTCACCTTCAAAAACTCTATACACGTCAAGCTGTTTCTCATCCACACAGGGCTTGCCATTCAGATAGTCTCCATTTGTCTTTCTTGAAAGGAGAACGTTAAGGTAATTTACAATATAAGGACTGTGAGTGGCTATCATTAATGACATATCATAATCTCTAGGACCATTGGAAACGACTCTATCTGTGATGAAATCCACGAGATGCAATTGACTTTCTGGGAACAAGCTTAATTCAGGTTCCTCTATGAACAAGTGAACTCTCTTATGGCTAAGTTCACCTACATTTTCAACAGCCCTGAAATCCTTCAAGGAATCTGCTTTAGTCACATACGAGAAAATCGCCTGATTCATTGAGCCCACGATATCAAATTTCTTGGAATAATACTCGACAATCAGATTAAGCGGCATAATGTTTTTCATCCCAGAAGAGGCATCGCTTAATTTAATGTCGAAAGTATTTCCATTTTCGGTCGAGACAATTCTATGTTTAAGACCCTGTTGTGTTTTTCTGACCTCTAACTTAACCCCAAGATAGTCTACACCAAAGTCCCTAATTGATTCTGAAGCTTTCACATAGTCCTCATACGTCTCATTAAGATAAAACTGCTTTTTGACAGAAATCTTTCCATCAATAATATCGGCCACAAGATTTCTGTTGTCTGCGATAAAAGAAATCTTTTCCAAGGACAATTGACTTTTAGGAATATACTGTGACGTTCCATTCAAGTTTCCATTTTCCAGCCTGATAACCACTTCACCGTTTTTATATGTGATTATAGAAGATGTTCTCATGTAGTCTTCAAGGCCGACAGTCCTCAGCAGACTGTCTATACGAAAACGAAAAGGTGTTTTTTTGACACCAGAATACTTGAGATATGAGCGAATCGACATCATTTTATACAGCCAACGTGAAAGAGCAAGCACTTTCATGATTGTGCTCTTCCCACTGCCGGACTCGCCAATCAAAACGGTCATCGGCTTTATATCCTCGACATGAATATGCTTGATCGGGCCGAAGTCTTTTATCTCCAATGATTCAATCATACATTAATGTGCATTAACATTGAATCAAAGTTACATTTAAATAATGACAATGTCAAGATTTCTTGTCCGAATACAAGAATTTTCCCTTTTCTCCATCAACTCATTCTCATTTCGGAACTTGATCGAAGCCGGTTCAGTAATGCCCGGCCGGACATCCAGCACATGCATTCGCTCCGGAGTCCAAAAATCCACATAATGGCGAACCTCCGGACGAGGCCCCACCAGACTCATATCCCCTACGAAAACATTGATAAGCTGCGGCAACTCATCGATCTTGAACTTGCGGATGAAATACCCGCTGCGAGTAACCCGCGGATCATGCCCGCCGATAGTCACCAGACTCCCCTTGTCAGCCCCGACACGCATCGAACGGAACTTGAAAATCCAGAAATCCTTATTATGCCGCCCCACACGAACCTGCCGATAAAACACCGGCCCCGGCGAATCCAACTTGATCCAAACAGCCACGATTAAAAACAACGGACTCAAGGCCAGCAGTCCAAGACCACTATCCACCATATCAAACAGTCGCTTCATAATTTACTGATATATAATACTATAGAATAAAATCCCCCACTCGCCATACTCTCATCCCCAGACGCCCCAATCCCGTCCCAGCCTATCGGTTGGAATAGTTTTTTAGGTCAATGATTTTTTTCACTTATTCGCCTAAGTTATGACGCTTTTTTCCGAGTCTAAAAATTTGACCATTAATACACCTTTTGACGAATATGTTCAAAAAATAGTCGTTTAATTTTGTCCAAACTAATACACAGAATACCGGATGTAACCGCTTACGTGGTCTGGGAAAATAGAAAATCTGGGATTCATAAGCGCATTATATCTAAGGGCATAGTGTACTTGGCCCCTTGTCAATACACCCTGGCTTCTTCTGGCAATTTCTCCTGCCGTAAGCTTATCAGGAAATGCTGCATAAAGAATTTCGTATGCTATATATCTTACCTGTTCCGCTGGCATTCTTATGGTTCTATGCATATTGTTGTTAGTGGTTATTTTTTAGACTGGCCTATAAATCAAGAACATAGCATACGCTTGCCCCGTAGCCAGACCAATTATCAACCGTTTTCTGTGTATTTTGTTAGATTTTTGTCTTTCATGTGGTCTACAGACTTAAAAGCAAAAAATGCTTATCCCCACCCTGTCACCATATCCTCGAAGAAGTCCCCGAGAAACCGCCATACCGACTGGACCCTCCAAGCTCCCCACACGCATTGTGCAGCCGCAAGGACGGCAGCACAATGCGCCGGAGGCCGCCCGCAGACTCAGTTACCCCAGTGCTCATACATTGCAGCCAGTTTTATCTTCATTTGTATTCTGGCTTTTTCTACTTTATTAAACGCCGCAGAATACCATGCCAACTTGGCATAATTCTTCATTTTCTGATTTCTGTATCTGCGTTTGGCGTTTTCTCTTCTTTCCTTATACAACCTCAATCTCACCTTTATCCTTCCTCTTTCTGTCAAATATGCGGAACCTCCCATTTGACAACCTATTATTGAAGAGCCTACTTGCTTTTCGAAAAGTACAGGCCAAACCAGTGAGATACGATTCTTATTTAATGCTGTGACCAATTCTTTCTTTCTCACCACCAATTGGCCGTCATTTTGATTCATTACAGATGGGTCGTATGCTATCACCTTTCCATTAGCATCAACATACTCCCCCACATGTTCACCATCCCTCAATTCAAGGATGTCAAAAAGGAGTTTGTTTAACCTTATGGTAGTCAACTCGCCTTCACTGGTATAAGGGAGATAGCTAATCTTATAGGGCATACCACCGTCCTTCAAATCTGACCATCTATCCAAATCTGACCATTCAGAATAGTCACGATAAGAAGCTGACGAGTAATAATCTTTATAAAACAGTTTATAAAAATTATTTCTATACTCTGGCATATCCCGGCCTTGGGTTCCTATTTTATTGATAAACTTGGCTATGCTCTTTCTTTTCTCCTTTGGCACTATATATGCTTGGACAAATTCCCACAACCCCATTTCTTTATCATCCAGCACCAAAGATTCATTGTCTGGAGTCATAGTATTATATCCATATAACACTATCCAACTATCCCCGACATCATCCCACACTTCAATGGTTTCTTTGACCATGCTCTTTGAAAGTCCTTCTTTGCTTCGCAACCAGTCGTTCTCTTTCTTAATAATAAATGGCAATTTGCTCAAATGCAGCCACTCTTGCTCTTCGTCTCTCGCCAGAGGGGTATCATTATAGTAATTGGCATAGCCATTAGTTGTATCAATATCCCTTACATGCGGGTCCCATGAACCCACACATTGCACATCCTTGCGGTCATTCTCCCAAGGCTCCATTTTGTAGTTATCCTGTAGCAGCCCCAGTATCTCGTACATGGCTATCCACTGGTATTTCTTGCCAAATCTTTCCATCACGGGGCGGTTACCGCGCCCGTGTGGTGCTATGCTGTCATGGCGGGCATATATCGTAGAATCAAAATGATACTTATCAAAGATAAGTTCCAAAGCATAGTTTCTTAGCAAGGGGGCATTGAACCCTTCGCAATCTTCCCACCCATGCATGGAAGATTCAAAGGTATATCTGCCAAAATCTCCATATCCACCAGTCCCGTTACTGTATTCAGTTTCCATGCTATGGAGTATCTTATTCTGGGTATATACGACATCCCTATCATACCCCATCTTCTCATCAATAGCATATTTAGCCTCAACAACGTCTCTGCTTGGACATGAGCCAATATCAAACGGAACACCATAAGGCGGTGCTATTCTCTCTAAAATCACATCACCCAAATTCACATGCTGGGATATAAAATCAATCGCGCAACGGGCATAGTCTCGCAACAGAATATCAGTTCTTACAGGGTCATTTTTGAATACTTTATCGTAAATCTTTTTACCAAGCAACTCTGATTTACAACATTCTCCACGAAACGTGCATCCATGTACAACGGCGTAAAGTCTTTGCTGAACGTATGGGTCATTCACATCATCAAACAAATCGACAATGCGAATCAAAACCTTCGGCTTATCCCGCAATATATTGATAACTCCTTTGGTGGCCACATCGCGTAGCAGTCTGCAAGGACTGGTAAATCCCCAGCTCATCACACAAGCCATTTGGTACGACACCGTGTCTGCCATAGTTTGGGCTGACTTCCTTCCCAATGAAGCTGCCCAGGAAGATAATCTTACCAGTTCTGTACATGAAGGATCAGCACAGTCTATGGTAAAGTGCATAGACCATTGCTTATCACGTGCCACCATAGACAATGATTTCAGTTCTTCATTCAGTGCCTCTATAACATTGATGCACTCGGGGTGTGAGGTCAGTACGGGAACCACTTCATAAAACTGATCCAAATCCACACTTTTGATTTTGCATATCTCATTTATTGCTTCATCTGTTATAGTAAATCGTTGCTTAAGGGTCTCAACAAACAGACACTCCTTATAGGATTGCTTAAGGTTCGTCCCGTCGTAATTAACAATCTCCACCCCTTTCATAATGGGTAGCAATACACTGGTCGCCTCATATATACCCTCATCGAAAATACTGCCTGCATATTCTCGCCAATTATGTTCAAGTAGAGATTCCGCATAAAGGTAATCACCCACCAAATCAAAATTAAAGTCAACAAGCACGTCCCCATGACTGTTGCTATAACTCATAAGTACGCCTTCGCTGATGAGGTCTTGTATATAATCGTGAGATTTCCCTTGGGGTAAGAATGCATCTGCTTTCGTCAACAAGTCTTGCAATTTCTGATACTTCACCATTTGCTTTGCTTGCTGCCCGACATATAAACCCGTCATTGCATCTGCTACCTGCTGTGCATAATTATACAATGCTGACTGATACCCGTATTTTTCAGAGAGTTTCTCATTAATCTTGCTGATATAGTTTTTTACAACATCGAGGAATGAATCTGGCACGGGTTGTGCCGTACTATTATACGCCTTGCAATATAGCTTCAGGAAAAGAGGATTAGAAAATTCTTTCTTATATCTACTAATATTCGGGAGAGTAACTCCAAATTTTCCAGTCAAGTAAGAAATGGCCTCATCTTCCATTCCCTTGAACCCTTCCAAGGTTATTGTAGCTTTCCCTTGCGATACTTTATCAAGTATGTTTGTCTTGGAGAAGGTACGGGCTGAAACCACCAAACCTAAATGATTGTATTGTAGGATATCTGCTTCAAGTTCCCCGACAGCAGAGGGCCACAGCTGGTTGCCTAATCCTTCGTTTATACCATCAAGGAAAATATAGATGCGATGCTTTTCCAGTTCAGCGATCTCATCAAGCCGCACAAGAAAATCATCCCATGTCCCTTTGACATTCCAAATATCGAGGAGCCTTTCTTTGACATCTTTGATCTCATTGAAATCCAGTCCTAACGCCAGCAAGGATTTCATTTTCCTCTTCATCCTTTGGTTGACTATGTCTGCCAGAAGATGTGATTTACCCGTGCCAGCTTCACCCTTTATATACAGCACATGATTACTAGAAAGTTGGCATATTGCCTCATAGTCTTCAAGTCTCGCCAGTTTCTCCGCTATCTTTTTGTATTTATCCGATAATATAGTATCCCGATGGCTGTACCTTAGTTTTCGGCATGTGCTTTCTATTTCGTGAGCGTTATTGAAAACAGTGATGAATAGTTCACTCTGTTTATTATTATAAATATCAATGACTTGGTCGAGTTTGGCGTCAATTTCATTTTTCTCCGTTTGAAGATCTCCTGACCAATCTTTACAAAGGTGCCTGCTCTCTTTCACAAACTCCTGGATGGCCGTTTTAAAGCCCTTATCCCAATGGCCAGGATTTGTTAACGCCTTATATACGCTGTTTAAACGAATGTTTTTGAAATTTATCTCGCTTGAATAACGTTCACCCAATTTGGTTATGGCTTGTTTGCATTTTTTATCAAACCAGTCCTTCTCGGGATTGAAACTAATCTCACTTAAAAGCGCAGCAAGCTGTTTATCTACCTTGAAATTATGATACTGGATGATGAAATGATAAGTGACAACCAAAACAGCCACTGCTGTCAAAGCCCAAAAGACAACTTGATCTAACGCTCCGTCATAGAAATCAACAATTGACAATAAAAACTTTGACACGTGGCTTCCATCATCAAAAAAGAACTTAATGATAGCCGCCCATAATCTTGTCCTGGTTATCAGCATGGTTCCGCCAATAACAAGATATGCTCGCAAGAAAGAGAAAAAACCTCTCTTTTTAAGAGTCCATGCAGATAACCAGATAAGAGCCGCTTTCAACCACTGAGGGAAATGACAAGCATTAATGGCCTCGTGTACTTGCACTGAGGTCACCTTCTGCCCTTCGCTTAAATCCTCAAGTCTTTTAATTGTTTTGTATATCAAGCGGTCTTCTCTCATACTTGTCTAATCCAACACTTCTCAATTCCCTAGTATGCGTCCTCTTTTCCGCATACTCCAGTTAACCGCTGATTTCCAGCGGTTTTGTTAATAATATTTTTTAAAGATTTTTTAGTTTCTTTGGCATAAGTTATTACGCTTTTCCACAGGTCCAAGAAAATGACCTCTAACGACTTATCTCATTAATATCTGCACAATTCTTCTCCATTCTTCACCAGATAACTTTGATGAATGCGGTGTTAAAGAATCCCAATCACTTATTTGCAACGATTGTATATTATTACGTAATTTCGAAAAAGAATAGTTTGCTATGTTACCTTCAATTATTTGAGAAAGGCTTGCCGACAATAATCGTGGCACACCAAGCATGCGCATTGCAAGAGATTTTTTATCATCTACGCCGTAATAGACAAAGGATGGAATATATGTATCCTTCATGTCGTCTTCATTTCCTCTAACGACCCCTTCAAGGGCACTTAATCCCCAAGAAGCTTTGAATCTGATATCATTCATGTATCGGATAAAAGATGACACTCGAGTCGTTGCATCGTCTACATTTTTAAAGTATGGATGCACTGTTGAAATACTATTCAATTTATCTCCTTTCACCCAGCCTATCAGCATTTTTGCAATTAAATCAGCATTGAAAGGAGCCCTATTTGATTGGGTTCCCATCTCCGTTTCTTTCAATTCGGAAATCACCTTTATCTTGTTCGCCAAATTCGATGAATCTTTAGCATTGAAGATAGATGATGGTTCCCAAGATTCTATGTTTGCAATGTCATCGTTTTGGGCTTTTTCCCTCATAATCTTCAATACAGAAGGAACGGAAAAGCCTGTTTTATCTGCGTACTTCATAGCTCCTGAATACGTGGAATATCTTGTTTGAATAACTAAGTATATCTGTTTGCAAAGGTCTATAAATGCACTCTTATCAACATCTTCTATGAGGTTGTAAACTAATGTATCTTTAAACAAATCTGCTACATCAGCAGAATAATCATTTTCAGACACATTCAGTAAATGTACAAAATATTGAAATAATGGCACGAATGACTCCGGATATGAATCAATCAATTCATAGATACCATGCTCCGTATTCAACTTATGAAGAACATCTTCACGATTAATAAATAAAGACGCGAGTACACTACATAAGTCTTCGGCACTTTTTGCTATTATGCTTTTAGCTGTTGTTATGCTATTTTTATCATGAAAAGGTAAAATAATCTTACCAATGTCATCAACCATCGTTCTTCCTGCACGTCCGGCAATGTTCCAAAAGTCATTAGTCGACAATAGGTGATTCCCTTTCCGAAAAGAGTCAAAATATACCGAAGAGACGGGGAAATTAACGCCCTCTGCGATTGTCGTAGTTGCACAAACGTATTGCACCTTCCCTTTGCGGATAAGATGCTCTATCAGAATCTTAGATTCGTCAGAAAGACCTGCATGATGTACAGCTACTCCTTTAGATAAGAGTTGCGTATAGATAGTTGGGCAGCCAATCTCTTCATCCAAATATTTTTGAACAAGAATTAAATCACTACTTTGAGAATTTCCCGCAGAAAGCCATCCTGCAATCTCCTTAGCTTTATTAGTGGCAGAAACCCTACCTTGACAAAGAACAAGATTCGTCTTTCTTGAATTTCCATTCTTTACAATGTATTCAAGGATCTTCTCTTTTTTACTGCTTGAACACAAATCTATCGACAACGCTTGCTCAATGGATTTCACTGTCTTCACTTGGGTTGTGTGTGGAGTGGGCAGTATTGTGTAGATGGCTTTCTTTTTCGTTACTTTTAAACCAAAAACCATCTTCTCTGAAGGTTTCCAATTGACACAAATTGCATTTCCCCCTCCTAACCAATCTTTAATTTGATCCCCTCCATTGGGCAAGAATGGCGACAGAAGCATATATTTAGCACCCGGCCGTTCCCTCTTTAGCATTGTGAGCAATAATTCAAGGCGAGCTCCTCGCTGACCGTTTTCAATAGTATGAGCCTCGTCAATAATAAATAGAGAAACATCATCCACAGAAGGATGCCTACGCCTAATTAATAAATCCAGTTTTTCAGGTGTGGTAACAAGTATATCAATGTTATCTGCGAGCAGGAATTCGTCTTCTGTTGGGTCCACTTCAACAGCGGCTGACGTTCGCTCAATGGCAATACCAAGACTGTGTAGATCATCACGCAAATCAAAAAACACCTGATTCATTAATGCCCTCGAAGGAACCACGTAAATAATCTTTGAATCTAGACGTAATGAACGGGTTACGAGTATGTTGAATTCTGCCATCAGTGTTTTCCCTGCACTAGTAGGCATCTGAAGCACAATAGCATTTGCCGCAATATTCAGCAGGCTTTCATCTAAGGCCTTCTGTTGTGAAGGTAATAACTCAAGGATTCCTGATTCCGCTTTTCTCTTACACAATTCCTTTACTTTGTCTTGGAAACCAGTATTCGTCCATATTGAGTTCTTTACCATAATCTGCAAGTCGCTCCTTACTATCGCAAGAATATCTCTCAAGCGAGAGTCCTTATCTTGAAGTTCAAGAGCAATGTCAAAATGTTGGCGAATAGTGGATGTAATTCGCCGCTGCTGCATTGTGTATCCACTAATCAAATACTCAGCAGTTTCTGTAACCGCTTTGGATGCATGATAAATCCCAACAAGAGATAGAGCCTCTGCTTGTTGCTCCCTTATATCGAACTTTGAAATATAGTTATCTTCAAATTTATTTTGTTCCTTTCTAAGTGTTTCAATTATTTTAATGGCTTGGCGAATGTCATCAAATCCATTGTGTTTCCTAACTAAAAGTAATAGACTTCGAAGAATAGAATAGAGAGTGAATTTTCCCCAATTGCTTTCATTAAATTGCATACTAGGGACGTATTCTTTCAAAAGTAGTCTAGCCGAAATGGTTTTATCCATCTTTAATGCGAGACTAGCCATATAAAAGAAATACATAATTTGCTTATCTTCTAAATTATATCCAGCAATCTGGTCAAAAACGTCTTCTGCGTCCTTTTCTTTTATTGGATACGTCTTGAGAAGATTATATGCCTTATTAGCATACTTAAAATCGTCGTCATTGGAAAGAAGAGCTTCAGATGAAAGCAAATATCCTAATCGACATACGGTCACAAACTCATCCCGACTATACTTGCGAGTGGGGTCGATTTGAGAAGACCAATACAAATCCTCACTTTGTTGAAGTAAGGACTGTATTGCGTCATCGTTCAATAATATATCGAGCAAGGATGGACTCATTTTGTCAAATCTCTAACTTTGTTGTAAAATAAATTAACCGTTTCCTCAATTGTCTTGTTAGTAAATGAAAAAATATCAAAATGAACATTACCTGGCCGAAACTCCTCCACGTTAGCTTTCATCTTACCATAGTCTTTCTCAGTATTAAGACAGGCATAGTCACGAACTAATCCACATCCATAAGTGATTCGATATTTGTTGATTTCCGCTTTATCCATATATAGGACCAAGCAAGCTAACGCAACAACGTGATTACTATTTGAAACATGTCGCAAATATTCAGTTAATCTTTGTAGAACCATTGGCTGATCATCATGGTGACGCCTCTGGTTTTTGTAAATAGAGTCCGGTGAAACATCAACGACTTCAGGTGGCGAAGCCAGAGATGCGGATACTTTGGCTTCTGAAATTAATAGATTAATTACCCCGTCTTTGTCAATACGATATCCCAAGGCATCGAAGCCTCTCCCTGGCATATCATATCTTTCACGTGTTGATATATTTTTTAGCGGTATTATGAAGCGCTCTTCTTCTGGCAATCTTTCCTCAAAATAATATGTTGTGAGAATTTCGCCCAAGTCGCTCCTATAAATATCCCGTAGAATAGTTGGGGTATGTCCATCTTCACGTGCAGGATCAACGTATGTTGAATTTGCCCGGATTATTCTAAACAACTCTTTTGTATCGAGCCCACAGTTTAGTTTTTCTGCATTCTCTAACACTTCCTCATTGATATGCGATCTCTGTGCAACATATTTTGCTGCAAATTTGTCTATGAACGCATCAAAGACCTCGATATTAAAGCAATCAAATCTATCCATGTTTCATCTTCAGGCAAAAACAACCATAAATGTACAACAATTCCCCGAAATAACATATTTTTACAGGAGTCCTCTTTTTCCGCCACCTCTCAAAAAATCTTTCCACCACTCTCTTTTTTTTTTTCCCCCCCCCATTTCACCTTCGCCATCCCCACATCAACCATCCCCGACCTCCTTAACCACACTCCAACCCTTCCGACCAATCCTGATTGCGACACTTTAAATGTACCGTCCATATTACTTTCAAATGTACCGGGCGTATCACTTTGAAATGTACCGCATATAGCGTCAAATGTACCCCCAGTTAACCAGTGCCAGCATGGTTTGGGGCAGACACTTTGGAATGGTCGCAAACGGTTTGACAATGTAACTTTGTGGTAATAAGAATACCACAGTGTTATGGCAAACGAAAAAGCGTCAATGACAGACATCAGAGTAATCATCCGCGAGCTCTCACGCGGGACATCACTACGAGAGATGGAACGAAAGCTGCAACTCAGCCGCACATCTCTAAGGAACTATCGAGACCGCGCTGAAGCGACCGGCAGGAGTGTGGCTGATCTCCTTTCCTTGAACGATGCTGAGCTGCAGGCAATCATGCAAAAAGGCGATGGCCATCGTGGCAGGGACGCAGACAGGTATGCCTTTATGCACCCACCCCTCCAACCACCACTAATTCATCAAAGAAGCCAGATACTCCTCATGCAAATGATAATACTTCATCTTGAACAGAACATACGCCACAGAAAGCAGCACCAATGCCACAAACAAAGTAAAACCAACGCCAAGCCACAAGCGAAAGCCCCACAATCCACAAAAATTTTATCAATGCCAATGCAGACCTCCCACCTCCAAGATACTTGTCAATGAAAATGTGCCTCATTGTCACCCAAACGAAAAATAATTCGCCCGAATCCTGTATAATCCCACAGATTACTCCAAAATTCGAGCGACTAATTCATCTTTCCGCTACATCCCCTTCACAATCTCCACGAAATTCTCTATCACGTACTCGGCATCCTCCATTGACATTTTGGTGTTCAAAGGTAGCGTAATCTCATTCTCGAACAAATGATAGGCGTTCGGGAAATCGGCGATGTCGAAGCCGTGAGCCTTGTAGGCGGTCATCATCGGGAGAGGCTTGTAGTGGACATTGGTTGCGATGCCGCGCTCGGCCATCTGCTCGATAACTTTGTTGGCCTCTTCGCGGGTGCGGCCCTGAAGACGGACCAGGTAAAGATGGTGCGAAGAACAATGATCTGGAGCCCTGTGATTCAGATACTTGACCTGATGGGCTGCATCAAGGCCAGCGTTCAGAGAATCGATGCCGGCATTGTACAATGAAACCATCTCGTGACGCTTCTCCAGCATTGACGGATAACGCTCGAACTGGACTAGACCAAGAGCCGCCATGATGTCGGTCATGTTGCATTTGTACCATGGGCCAATGATATCGTACTCCCATGCACCTAGCTTCGTTTTTGCGAGCGCATCCTTGTTCTGACCATGAAGCGAGAACAACTGGGAGAGACGGTAGATAAACTCGTTCCAGGTCTCACCCTCAATGAAAGGTACAGGACTTCCACAATACACCTGCTGGCGCTCCACCTTCTCGTTTCCGAATGGCAGATTCCATGTCAATGCGCCGCCTTCGGCAGTAGTGAAATTCTTTACCGCATGGAAAGAGAACGAAGAAAAATCAGCAATCTCCTCGTCCACCCCAAAACTCACACCGTCTCGCTCCCGTCTTCGCCGTACTTCCCGTCCTTGGCTTCATAGATGACGGACGCCTCCAGGACTTCGACCATGTGCCAGGTGCCGGCGGGAACGACGCAACCGTAATTGCCGGAGGACGGGTCCAGGACAATGCGTGCCTTTTCATGGAGGCGACGCCCAATTGCCATGTCCTGCTTCTGTTCAATGCCATCTCCAGGTTCAATGCCATCTCCAGCTCGCTCTTCCTCGTAAAAGACCTCGACCAATTTTCCATGAAGCAGCAGGACATTCTCCGTGCTGTTCGGGTGCCGGTGGATAGGAACCACAGTGCCGGGAAGAAGAGCATTGAGCATACGCTGACTGTTGTCGTTGGATGACGTGCGCAGGTCATAGTTCTGACGAAGCCGTGGATTTTCCGTAGCCTCGGACAGCAACTTCGAGATGAACTTATTGTCAATTTACATCATAATTCCCTAAGTCAATTAGAGACTTCAATGAGGTCTCATTATTCATAACTCTTATTGCTTTCGCAACGACATCAAGCATCTGAATGTCGCGCCATGTTTCTAAAGACTTGGTACAAACTTGATACAAGTCTGTATAGCATTACTAACAATACTTCTCGTATTGAAATAATATCTGATTGTTCACAAAACAGTAAGCCTCTGATAAAGCACATGTCTCGATTTGTCCCAAATCCCTATCACAACAAATCAACCCAAGGACATACAAAAGTCAATGTCAATGCGTTCGCCTCTCCTCCACTAGTACTCTCTCACCACCACCTCAAAAGCCTCAGCATACATCAAGCCCCACTGTCCGCCACGATACGCCGCAAGGCCCTCGATAAACTCCGCCGACCTCGGATGCGGATAAGGCCTCATCACGCCCAATTCTCTCCATTCTCACAAACTCCGACAAATGTAAGTTTCTCATTTTTTTTTCAATGAAAATCCTGAACAAGTTGGCAGATGCCGATGTGCTTGCCTGTGGCTGTAACCTACTGAAAGATAGGTAATTATGATGTTTTACGCTCGATCAGGTCCCTGCCAACTCTCATGAAAAAATAGGGGAGTTGGCACGCTGTTGATGCTGCAACACGCTGTTAATCAATCGTTTCCGAAATATCGTGCCTGCCAACTTGTTCGAAAAGTGGAGGTGCGGACATGGTGGAAGTATTGCTCAGTACATGAAGTTGAAGTATTGGCCTCTGTAGATTTCATCAGGCACAACAATCCCGGGATCAGCATGGAAGACACAATAGCTGCCATCTACAACTGGTCGGAGCGCAAGAACAAACTCTTCAAAAACGAATATATCCAGATAGCCTATGACCATCTGGATACATTCTACGGTAAATCGAAACTGTCTGCATGCCTCTGAGCCGCTACATCCCTTACCGAATCGCCTCTTTGATGCAATCTACAATGTAGTGGACATCATCGTCGGTTACGTATGGGCCGGCAGGGAGACAGAAGCCTATCTTGAAGAGAGCGGTTTCCACGTCGTTGGTGTAGGCTGTGGCACCTGCGTAGACCGGTTGCTTGTGCATTGGCTTCCAGACCGGACGGCACTCGATTTTCTTGGCGAGCATAAAGACGCGGAGAGCCTCCACATTCTCATTAGGCTGACAATCGGTCGTCGCACAATCTACGGCGTGAATCACACCTGCAGCGCCGCCCACTGCGGTCTTGATGACCTCCTTGTAGGCATTTTCCTGACCTTGAACGTGAACGGAAGGGTCCAATGTCGCTGCACAGAGCCAGAAATTCGCATCATAGCGAGGATCCGCAGGCTGCTTATGGATATGAACGCCAGACACATCGGCCAGCAGTTCCTCATAAAGTTTCTGGACATGCTGATGATGCTTGATATGCGAATCGAGAACAGTCATCTGGCCGCGACCGATACCTGCACAAACATTGGACATACGATAGTTGTAGCCGATGGCGGTGTGCTGGTAGTAAGGATAGGCATCACGAGCCTGTGTCGCATACCACATTACCTCATTGGCATCTTCAGCATTGCGGCAAATAAGAGCGCCGCCGCCGGAAGTCGTGATCATCTTGTTGCCGTTGAACGACAGCACGCCGTACTTGCCGAAAGTTCCGAGCACCTGGCCGTTGAAGCGCGAACCCATGCCCTCAGCGGCATCCTCGACAATCGGAATGCCGTATTTGTCGGCAATAGCCATGATCTCGTCAATCTTGTACGGCATACCATAGAGAGCCACCGGGACAATCGCCTTCGGATATTTGCCCGTTTTTTCTTTTCGGTCAATGATTGCCTTCTCAAGAAGCGCAGGATCCATATTCCACGTCTCCGGCTCCGAACCGATAAACACTGGTTTTGCGCCAAGATAGGTTATCGGATGAGAAGATGCGCAGAATGTGAAAGACTGCACACAAACCTCGTCACCGGGGCCCACTCCGCAAGCCAAGAGAGCGAGATGAACTGCAGCCGTGCCGGCAGACAAGCATACCACATTCCTGTCAAGCGGCTCAGTTTCATTTGTTTTGCTATTCACGAACGCCTCCAAATCCTTCTCGAAAGCATTCACATTCGGGCCCATCGGCACCACCCAATTGGTGTCAAACGCCTCTTTGACATACTTCTGTTCCCAGCCCTCTTCTGACATATGCGCCAGACAAAGGTAAATTGTTTTTCTTTCCTCTGACATAGTATTATTTACTTTAGAATTTTTTAAATCAGCCACTTAAATACTCGGATCTACACTTCCTCACCGGCGAACTTTACCTTAAAGTGCAGCACAGTCGCAAAGATCATCTCAATATCCTTAACAAACGAATAGTGCCTGTAATAATAGCAGTTAAGCCGCACCTTGTCCGGATAAATTACAGTATCATTGTACTCTGTAGCAATCTCCTGCATTGACCTGGAATCACCCTCAGCCTGCTTCTTCGCCACATACTCGGAAATCATCTCATCTTCGAGTCGATATTTCAATGTCGCCGGACCTGTAATGCCCGGACGAAGCTTCAGCACATCCCTGTCATCACCGACGAGTTTGTCAGCATAACCAGGAACGTCCGGGCGAGGGCCCACGAAAGACATGTTGCCTATCAATACATCCCACAATCCAGGAAGTTCATCCAGTTTATAATGACGCAGAACAGCTCCGAAAGGAGTAATCCTCGAATCACCTGCGACAGAAACCGTCGAACCATTATGTTTGACCGTCATCGTCCTAAACTTATGACAATTAAAGAGTTTACCATCTTTGCCCACACGTTTCTGCACGAAAAACGCAGGCCCTCCAGGCATCTTCACGTTCACCATAATTGCCACGACCACCAATACCGGCCACAAAACGAGCAAGCCCAACAAGGCCACCACTCTATCAAAAATCCATTTAAGTATCATTACCGCTATCGTATTTTTCTATAATTAATAAGTTTTAAGTTCAATTTTTAAGATTCTGTTCATTTTGCTAATAAGCATTACCCGCCAGTCAATACGCTAAATTCTGATAGCCACAAAATTGACTATAAAGTGGTCAGACGTTTTAGAGTTTCAATTCTTTCTTTGATAAGTTTCTTAGGGAGACGGTTATTTGAGCTCAGAAGACGCTCCAAGGCCGTAATCATTTCCTCACCATCAACTATAGACTCATTTGTAAGCATATCGGTGAGGAATAAAACACCTGAGACTTTTATGTTTTCAAGCGTAGCCTTATCCTTCAACGTCTTGTCACCGGTCAGCAAACGACAATTGTTGTCTATGGCATAAACCATGACGGAAATGTCTTCCACGGACAGATTACAAACGCCATTGTATTCAGCCACCTTTTGGAAAACAGTTCCGACTTGCTCACCAGAAAGAGAATAGACGGACAGAGTGCCCTCGTCAATAATGCTTTGGACTGCTGAATACTGTTCAGAATCTTCAATCTCGTTGATAACGACATCCAATGTACGAAAGTCGAGATTGAGTTTCTTGCAATACGGCAGCAAACCAGCGTTATAGAGGTCGATCAAGATATTTGTGTCATTAACAACAATCTCCATACTTACATCAGATTGAGAGTGTCACGGACTTCATTGACAGACATATCCAATAGTGCTGCAGCTTTGGAATATGAGATAACCTCGCTGGCAAGCGCACGATAGACCAGACGCTCAAAGCGGAATGTATGCTCCATTGGATAGAGGCTATGTTCTACCGCCTTCTTGAAAGTAGGCAAAGCATTCTTCTTTTTATGGTAAGAAGTGAAGCGTCTGTCTGTAATGATATTCAGTTGAGCTGCCTTTACCATAAGAGCATCAACGGAAATACCGTATTCACGCTGTATAGCCTGCAGCTCGACCAAGGAAATATCTTGACGGGACTCACCAATCAGATTCTTGAACTTATCAGATGGGATCAACACCTCATTTGCAAACACGTTACACATCTTCTCCTTGTCAACTCCGTCAGCACAATGCATCAGAAGATGACCCAATTCGTGGAAAATGGTAAGACGATTGCGCTCAGAACACATATTCTTGTTGACCACAATAACAGGCAATCCTCCAGCCTCATTGCAAGTGCCAGAGAAAGAGTTGTCATGATCAATCTCTATTATCTTCACACCAACAGATTCCAATAAATCAATAGCTGAAACAATGGCATCTGAACCGATATTCAAGTCATTGCGAAGACGCAATGCCAAGAGTTTTGCTTCGTTCTCGCCCTCGACGGACGTATTGCTATAGTCCAAAGTGAATTTGGACGTGATGCCAAGAATAGCCTCGATTTCAAGATACTTCTCTATTTCGGAGCAGACAAGGTGTTTTATAGACTCGACATCCTTACTTCCCATATTTGACTTCTTGCGGAACTCAAATTTGGAAGGGTCAATATCAACGGTGTAAGGACGGAAAAAGTAGTCAAGTTTCATGTTCAATGCGTTGGAAAGCACAATCAACACGTCACTTGATGGCATCATCAGTCCTTTTTCATACTTTGCAATTGCAGTTGGCGACACTTTGCCATCAACCGAATTGCATAGTTCACGTTGTGACATACAACGGATTTTTCTGGCGTTAACCAATCTTTGAGCAAAAGTATTATCCATAATTAATCACGTTTGGGTGTGCAAAGTTACTAATAATTCATCAAAATGCACACCTGTAGCATAGATGCGAAGTATTTTTTCTACAAATGGTTCAGAAATATAGATCAGGGCTTGTCGTTTAATGTTTTAAATCTGAGCGAACCAGCGGCCAATCCATTCAATTTCTGAGTCCGATTCATCAAATTTCAATTTTATATCTGTTTCCGGCCGTTTCAGCCTTATGCTTGTCATTAACAGACCTAAGTTCTCTGCCATCTCGCTGAGAGGGAGCAACTTCTTCATCCTGCCCAATTCGCTCTTTTCGAAAGTTGAATAGTAGAGCTCGTAAAAATTGAACTCCGGAAACGCAATGTTTGGCACTATTTCAGAAAATTTCGTACTTTCGACATGCAGATTAATTTTGCGATTCCCACAATTTTTCACTTTAGTCGGTGATTGGGGGAATTCTTTTTCCCTTTTTCGAAGTTATGAAATTTCTATCACTTTATCAATCAACTTGTTGTGTAATTATTGAGCGTTTCCCGGCAGTCCCTATTTTTTACATTTCCCGACAGTCCCTAAGTATCATTCGTAATATCAATGTAAATCATTCAAATCAAAAACATACTACCATGTGGGTTGAAATCCTTTATATCACAAGATGCAATTTTGCTGTTAGCTTCCAAATAGAATATTGCTCTCCTCATTACACATCAATAGCATCGTTATAGCCACTAGCCCTCTTTATTGCGCCGTCCAGATTGTGCATAAAATTACCTAAAACATATCTGTCAACACTCCTCCTATTCTTATATTCATCATCTAGTTTTGACTTCAAACCCAAAAGCACGATATAATCATCTGAAAACCTATTACTACCATTTCCCAAACAATAAGAAAAGCCATAATGCGAACTCAAAAAAGAGGACAGGATGTTAAGGCTCTTATTGCTCAAGTTTTGCACAGAATTAAAAAGGTCCTCTACTTTTATATTCTTAAAAACTGAAGTTAAATTATATGGGCACTGCTTATCTGGAGTTGGCTTTTGACTTAAGCCTAAAAGTTGCCCAACATTATCATCCGTGATATGAGATAAAACTACCTCAAACTCATTTTTAAGATTTTTGTCACAATCATTAAACACACCGTCAGTATATTTTATAACATCAGTCCCCACGGCAGTTTCACGAAACCGACCAAAAGAGTTCACCCCCTGAATAAACTCACTTCTCTGTTCATATAGGTCTTCCTTGGTAGATTGATTGAAATAACTCTCTTCAACGTGTTTTTTAGCCTCAGACACTACCGCCGGTTTCACCACAAAAATTTCATTATCATCAAAAAACGCAAGAAATGCCAAAGAACGCCCCAACAAAAAAATATTTGGAAATGCATTGTCAACTACATCTTGCTCTAATGCCGAACACTCAGCCTCAAACATCGCAAGCGGCATATCCCGGAATCTCGCCAACTTTTCCAGATGAGTTATATTATGCCGCATCATTCCAAGAGTCGCCTTGACATAAGTATTAAGACTATGTCCCAATTCAATCCATCTGACAATATTCGTTATATGATTAGTATTCAGCACATCCAAATTATACCTATCTTCAATACTTTTATATTTTTGACACAGAGCACTTATCCGCTCTTTTATCTCATTATTTCCCGCTATTCCGGCAGCATAACTACATTCCCAATGTGAAAACAAATCATGACATTTACCGCGATACTCGCAATAAACGACTATATATGAAGCTAGTAGAGATTGCATAAAAGGTTCATCATTTTCCTCTATGGAATCTCTCACTTCGGCATATAGTCCATTAAAGTCATATAAACACTGGCGTAAAATGCGAAGATTATTACACTCCGTCGCATGAAAGATGTCAGTAATCAAAGTCTTTTGATTTTGCAGCCATTCATCAGAAGGAATATATCCGTGAAGGAAACAGGTAATAGCATCATCAACATCCGGCATTATTTCAAATTCACGACCGACAGTTTTTTCTTTAAACTCAATCAGAGTTTTCTTCCAGCAATTAACTACTCGCGTTTCATCACCAACAAGAATGATATGACAAGATCCGTGTTCTACAAAACTATTGACATAACCCAGAAGAAGCTTCATATCAATAAGACATCGCTCTAAATCATCAAAAATGATTAACATGTTTCCAACGATATTATCCTTAGATAACAAAAGTGATACTGAATCCAGAGTCGCATCTAACGAAATATCTTCGCTACCATCTTTGTTAACATCAAACGATGTCTTCAAGACAACCTTTCCAGCAATCTTTAATAGTTTTTTTTGTGAGTTCCGCGCCTTTTGAATACAATAAAGGATGCAGCACCCGATCAATAGATTCCGTTATCTGGGATGTATCTTTTAGCCCATATAGCGAAACATATATAGGCTTTAGACTCACTCCTTCGCCGGCATTTGTATACTCTTCAATCCACTTATTAACAAAAAAGGATTTTCCACAACCCCATTTACCCTTGAGCATAACAGCATACTGCGGGGCCGGGTTATGCATATAATCGGATAAGTATTTAGAAATGAGTTCATTCATAATCCAAGTCAAAAACTAACGTAGGGATTGTCGTTTAATTTCTTCAATCTGAGCGAAGCAGTGACCAATCCCTTCAATTTCCGCATCCGACTCATCAAAATTTCAATCCCAAATCGGCTTCCGGTTGTCCACCAAACCGGATTTTTTGTCTGTTTTTCAAGACAAGGGTATAGCCCCCACATACGTGCAACACATTGAAGCCTTTCCATATCAAACAGCGGACAACCTTATCTTTGCTCTATACGTTCAACAACCGCAACACTTTCAGTTCAGTTTTTGGCCAAGTTTTTCTTAATGCGGGCGATCTCACAAAAGTATGGATTTATATTTTTGTAGTCGCCTTGACTACTTTCATTGGCATTCCGAATTAAACAAATTGAGCAATAATCTTTATTCTCACAAGCCGCACATTGAGGAAAATCTTCTTCGATTGTTAACCCTCGTAACTTATTTATTCCTTCAGACTCGGCCCACAAACGAGAAAGAGGAGTATCATTAACATTGCCAAGAATCATACTTTGCCAGCCTTCGCATGGATACACTGTGCCATCATATGAAACACATAAAGAATTTAGGCAAACTGGACATACGGAATATCTCGATTCGGATAAGCCATTAGTGCCATCTGTTGATTCTCTCACAGTATTCGTCGCAACATTATTCTTTTTTAGAAGGCTCTCCACCTGAGACGGATCCAAACGACAAGACAAATTTCCACCTAATCCGTCAAAGCAGCCAAATATCATATAGTCACTATTGGCCTCTATGTTAAGCGAGTTCGCCCAATCAAGAACAGTTTGGTACGTATCTTTATTCTGCTTCATTATCGGGCAGTTAATTTGCATAGGAACATTATGCTCCCTTAACACTTCTATAGCGTGTTTTGTTTTTATAAAACTCCCTTTCACCTTCGTAATAGAGTCATGAATAGCGGCATCCATAGAGTATAGCGATGTCTGCACACTGAGCAATGGCGTCTTACTGAATACTGACACCATATCATCCGTCAATAAGGTAAGATTGGACAGGATATTTACTGAAAAGTTATTCTCTCTACACTTGTCAATGAAATAGATTAAGTTCGAATTTAACATAGGCTCGCCGCCACTTAATGTAATATTCATGACATTACACTCGATGCACTGATCTAATATTGAACAGAACTGAGCCTTCGACATTATTTTTGTTCTATATTCATCTGGGAAATAGCAATGAACACAATGTTCATTACAAGGTCCAGAAATATTCAAATGGACTCGCACCAATCTATATTCATCATTCCAAAGGCTATCCAAGGAATTACTCTCATCCGAGTTCTCCTCATCACTCAGTAAAAGAGGCTCTCTAGAATCGTAGGAAAACGAAGAGGTCAAAGAAACATCTTGAGGACTGGGAACTTGACCAATAAATCCATCTCGGGAAAGATCCGAGAAAAAGCTGTAAGCATCATTTTCTATGTCTATGCGAGCTGCATCACTGAAGATTGAGCTCAACTCATCGACAATTTCAGTCAAAGAGCGAGGATGTTCCGACAAGACAGAGTAAAAAACGCTCCCTGTCTTTGACAGAATTCTATCGCCAAGTTTCAAACAACTTTTTGACGCAGTGTCATACCCAAAATTACGATTATCTGTAAGATATCCATAATCCTGATAGTTTCTGTAAATGATATATGGAAATGTGTAGTAATACATAACAGAATGCGGTAGCGATTTGCGCTACCGCTAAAAACACTAGTGCCTTCCCGAAGGTTTGGACGAACAAGAAGGCCTACCACAAGGACCTTTGCGACTACAATCAGCTAACTGAAGTCGGCTCTTCACTAAAACTTTTGGCTTTTTGTATTCCATGTCTAGCAAATTTATAGATTTAACAGAAAAATACCCTAACCGTATATTCGAAAACAGTTTTAAAACAAACTGTCAACATCTCAATACGACTATCGTAATCTGTCAAATTCAATAGACATACCAATCAGACATCTTATCCGTTTTTGACAAAATGACATATGAAACGCTGCCCGTATGGCGCATTTTCAATCCATTATCTGTTTTCGGTCGTCCGGGCCTGATTTTTTGTCCGTTTTCCTTAAGTATATGACAAAAATTAGACATATAGTCAATGCCTTGAGAGTCTTTTCCAAAACCAGTGATACCCCAGCCAGATTGGCTCCCAGAAGAACTCTGATGGATAGTGAGTGGCGAGGTGCCAATTGTGCTGAATATTGATAAACAGGAACTGAAGTTTCCCTTTGCTAATCTTTTTAATACGTGTATCATGATGGCCGAAATTACCACCGGCCATTACTTCGTTCAATATAAATCGCCCTTCATGTTCATCTGGACAGCATATAAGATACTTGCTTTCAAGCTTGAAAACATTCTGCATTATCCACATGACTGCAGAAGCAAAACGCATCATACCAAATTCTCGAAAGAGACTTTCAATCTTTGAATGATCGCCACTTTCCGGGGTAGAGCGTAACAAGAAGTAGTAATCCATTAATTGACGCAGGCCAAGTCCGCTTTCGAACATGTGGTGGTAACAATGTTGCATAAGGTAAAATGCATTGAACTCCCATTCTGGTACGATGCTCTGCTGTCCTGAGGATAAGACGGCAGTTCCCCCTGTAATCATTTTTTGTACGTCGCCCTTTTTTAACCAGAGCTCTGCTTTATGATTGCGCCACAGATTTGTGAATACGAATGGTCTCCAGTGCAGTTCTACTTCTGCATCATTGAAAAAAGGAGCATGGGCATTCACATAATCATACTCGATGTCACCAAATTTTTCCCTACAATACTGTAATGATTGCTCAATGCCGCCTTCAACATAAATATCAATATCCCCTGATTGGCGAAGAGAACAAAGGTCAGCGTTCTTCACTGCTCTATAGAGAGTAGCTACGCCTTGTCCTTTCAAAACACAACTTCGTAATCCGCAATCACTCAATGTGGAATATAATTCAGCACATCGCTTATTCATGAATTCATTCTGTTTGTGTATATTGGCCGCCATGCCCAGCCACCTCATACGCAATGTTGCCGGAAGATTTATCGTACAATGCGGATACAAATCACACCACTTCTGGATTCCATTAAAACAGACACCTAAAACCGCGTGAGATGCCGCCAAATCATACATTACAGACCAATCATAAGCCGAGGGGGGAGTATAGGGCGAGGTGTTCCTATTGAACTCCTAAGCAATTCGTAAAAAAGTGCTGTAATATTTTTATTCTCGATCATAATATCATTCCCATCAATTTCTGCGTACGACTCATATAGAGCATTTAACATGAAATTTTTCAACGCAAAGATTTTGCACCTATAGCCCGGTAATTCATGTTTATTGAGTCGAAGGACTGTTCACTTAAAACTCTTAATCAGTCGATCGAACATATCATATAATCCATAACGAGGTGACCACCCTAAACTTTTCAATTTTTCAGTTGAGAGATTAAGTTTAGTTACAGGAGCATATCCCATTTCCGGATGTTCCTCCACTACAACCTTTAATTGAGGATTAAAATGTGCACAAAGGAAATCTGCCATGTCCTTGATTGATATATAGGTTTCCTCATTTGCGACATTGTAAGCTTCACCTTTTTCGCCCTGAATAAGAATGTAGAGTATTGCAGAAACACAGTCAGTTGTATAACAATATGGTTTAGCAGATTCGCCTTTGGTATGCATTACAATATTTGTCCCTTCTATTACGCTACGGGCAAACTGAGCAAATACCCGATTGTCATCTACTGATACACCTGCACCAAAAGTCTGAGTTAGACGGGCAACTTTAGCGTTTACATCAAATTGTTTTGCATATGCCACACAAAGATATTCAGCTGCTCGTTTTCCAAGTGGATAAGAACTACGTGGGTCAGTATTAGTTACATAACCTTGCATGTCCTCTGTAATCAACGTATCATCGAAGTTTTGTCCATAGTATTCCAATGATGAAACATAAACAATATCGGTTTGTTTTTTTCGTGCATATTCCAAGATGGCTCGAGTGCTATCAATAGCAAGCATATATGTCTCAACCGGATGTTCAGTCATGTATCTTCCTACCGTAGGACTTGCACAATGGACAATATACTTAAAGTCATCCTTCTCTGTCAAACTGTTGAGATACTCCACAAGGTCACATTCAATAAAACGTATTGATTGAACGTCATCACCATATATAGCCTTGGCCTTCTTTAAATTACGTATCGGACAAGTTATTTGTATTCCCTTATTCAATGCCAGCAAACATCGAACTAATGTCGACCCAATCAAGCCCGTTGCACCAGTTACAAGAATTTTTGAACCATTAAGAAATTCCGACAATTCAAATGAAAAGACAAAATTGTTTATATCTTCTTTTAATATTTGATTCATTTCAATATCCAAAGATCTGTTGGTTTTCATGTACTTCTATCATTGCACGTAGCACAAAATAATCAGTAGGTGTAGTTATTTTTATATTTTCCATTGGTCCTATAATGGTTCCTAATTTATACCCATAGTAACTCATCATAGAGCACGAGTCAATAAAGTCTGGCAGCCCTTCTTTTTGACATCTTCTATGTGCGCTAATTATGTCCTTCAAATAAAAACTTTGAGGAGCACGTGCCAGTTTACAATCTGCACGATTTGGAATGTCTAACATTCCGTCTTTCTTGCTGACCACAAAAGTTTCCGTTGCAGGAACACATGTAATACAACTATTACACTCCTTAACTTTTTCTATATTGTCAGTAATAGTTTCTTCTGTTATTAAAGGACGTACACCATCGTGTATCAAAACTATTGTGCCCGCATCATTCTTCTCTGCCGCATATTTTTCAGCCGCACACAAGCCCTTATATATAGACTCTTGTCCTGTTTTTCCACCAGGAACAATATCTATTACCTTACTGATTTCGAATTTGTTTAGCATCTTTTTCAAATAAGGAATCCATGGTTCTAGGCAAACTACCACAATACCATCTATTTGTGGATGATTGTCAAACAATTCGATAGTGTAGATGATTATAGGTTTCCCATTCAAGTCCAAAAATTGTTTGGGCTTTGATTTGGTGTTCATTCGGGTGCCACATCCACCAGCAAAAATAACTCCTAAATTCATTCTTCTGGCAATTTAAATTTATAAACAAAATGTCTTTCTCTTTTTTCTACAGGAGGTATATCCATATAGTTTTTATACATAGAAGTCAGATAAGTCTCCACATCATTTGGCAAATTAACTTCTATCCCCTCAAATATCGCCTTTTTTACAGGCAAGTATACACTTGCAGGACGGCATTCGCCCAAATAATGTTTTCTTCCTGTTGGTATTGTTATGTATGGCGTTTTTTTACACGTCGAATTCAAGTGATCAAACCACCACACCCATTTGCGATGTGGGATCACGCCAAAAAAATTACCTAAAAATATTCTGTGTCTGTATCTTTTCCGTCCTTCGTCTGTTTGAAGCATAAATTCTTTATACAATTCACTTGGATATTCCACATAAAGAACACACGAACATACTGCTTGTAGAAAATCTGAGAATAAAGCTTTTACCTTCCTCTTAAACATATTGGCAGGAGCATAATCCATCGGAAACACATCTATAAATATTCCCTTAGGACCAGGAGCATTCTCACTTGTAATCTCCACATCATATGTTCCTTTACGATAAATCTTTAAGAAGGTATTCTTGCAGTCATTATTTTTGTTTGGAGTATCATACTCGTATTGATCTCCTAACAGATTGTTTGAAAGGAGAAGAATCAGTTTTTCATATGAATCTCGTGGCATCATTAAATCCAAATCATCATCCCATGGGATAAACCCTTGATGACGTACTGCACCCAAACAAGAGCCACCTCCCATCATGTATATAAGCCCATGTTCATCACATAACTTAGAAATATCTTTGTACATCTCCAAAAGCAGTTTTTTTTGTGCTTTAGATTGTTCATTGGGCAGTTCCTTTAAATAACCTGTTTTGATGGCTATTTCATTCATTATCTGTGTGTCTGTCTTCATTTTGTCTTCTGATTTTTGTTTCGTTTTTATCTATTCCTAAAGTACAAACGCTTGTAATTAGGGATTGTCGTTTAATGTTTTCAATATGAGCGAAGCAGCAGACAATCCCTTCAATTTCTGCGTACGACTCATCAAAATTTCAATTTTATATCTGTTTCCGGTCGTTTCGGCCGGATTTTTTGTCCGTTTTTCATGGCGAGGATACAGTTCCCCCACAAGAGCTCCGCATTGACCGCAAGTTTCAGTGTCAGGCAGCCGCCAAACGCGCCCTTTGTTCTATCCTGTCCGCCAGTTGCACCACGTTTGCCGTGTGGATGCCGAAGAAGATATAAAGGATTTCCGTCCGCTTCGTCCTGGCCCTGACCCTCCGGAGATCGTAGTGCTCTTTCTGGGTCTCGAACGAGCCTTCCATCGCAGACGCCCTCTCTCTGGCAAGCTCCTTTCGGACAAGGTCTTTCTCCTTTTTTCTTTTCACCGAACGGACGGCCTCTTTTTACGAAAGATGTCTTTATCCCGTTCGCCTTGCAGTAGTCCCTGTTTTCAGTTCCCGCGTAGCCGGTGTCTCCTCCGACCTTTTTCGCTTCGACTCCAAACAGTCTCTTGTGCATCTTCAGGCAATGAATCAGCCGGGTCCCTTCATTGAACGCATTGAATGACAGCTTCTCAATGAATGATATCCCGTCGACCAATATGTTGTTGACCTTCGCTCCGAATTCGACGCTCTTCACCTCTTTGCCCCTCTCGATCTCACGTATCACCTTCAGTATCTTGCAGAGCAGGTCAAGCAGCCTGCGTGTAATCTTCCT
>ENA-OYYZ01000036-OYYZ01000036.1-human-gut-metagenome-genome-assembly--contig:-NODE-36-length-84325-cov-20.856366_pt1 | contig 84325 bp, 98 predicted proteins | sample MGYA00243256_ERZ653463 | MGnify/ENA primary metagenome ERZ653463 (study PRJEB26926, sample SAMN06165173) | human gut metagenome | biome: ENVO:00009003; feature: ENVO:2100002; material: ENVO:00002003... | reverse complement strand
GTTGGAAGAAGCCCAAGACAAGGGTAAAGAATCTCATACGATGCGGCATCAAGCCATACTGGGCAAGAATCTATGGCAACAGCAGCAAGGGATATTGGGCAAATGCGGAAGGTATAATGCACCACGCCGCAACCAACGATAAACTCCGTGCCGCAGGCTACCCTTGTCTGATGGACTACTATGTCAGATTGCACGTAAAATAAAGAACCGCCGTATGCGGAACCGCACGTACGGTGGTGTGAGAGGTCGGAAAACGAAAGTAGGAAGAAAACTACTTCGTTTTCCTCCTACTCGATTGTTTTAGGCGGCGGTCCTTGGCAGGAGCGGTGCCTGGAAACAAAACGGATTCTTGCTAATGCGGAGTTTTTGTTCCGGGAAAACGATTTATCCGGAACAAAATGGGGCGCGCAAAGGGTTTTGTTCCGCTTAAAACGTTTTCGCGGAACCAAATGCCTAAGGCTGAAGGTTTTGTTCCACGTGAGCGTGTTTCTGGAACGAAATCGTCAAGGGTAAGTCCATTCCCCGAGGGGAGGGATTTTAGGGAGAGGGTAACGTGCACATAAAAAAGTGTGTTGGACTTACGGCCTTCGAACGAGTGACAACCCTCAAATTCGTGCTAACGTTCAGCAAGTTTGACAACTTGCGAAACTTTGGATAATATAATTATTAACTTATGAGCAACTATAGAGATTTGGAAGCATACTGCGAATCGCAGTTTTTTCATGGCGGTCCTTATTGGCATATCTATACGCCAGGACTTGAGACACCGGTTTTGTTTGGAGTCAAAGAAGATTATGTCTTCGCGATGAACTTGATTTGTCAGGCGGCAATGGCTACAGACGGCGTGGGGGTTCTCGCTTTCGAGGTTATGAGCAATCACTTGCATATCGTCGTGTCAGGTGAAGAATCATCGGCCAGAATGTTCTTTGCATTTCTGGAGAAGCGACTGCGAAGATGTGCAAAAACATTGACCTGCAAAGAGGTACCTTCGTCTTTTATGGCGCAGTACAAGGAAATTGACTCGCTGCAGTCGTTGCGCAACACAATCGTGTATGTGAATCGCAATGGATATGTGGCGGATAGAAATTATACGCCATTCTCTTATCCGTGGGGTACGGGGAAGTCTTATTTTGGTGGTGCCGGAGCCGATGGAGCAGATGCCTTTCTCAATGTCAATGAAAGGCGTCGCTTGTTCCGAGGACGTGCAGGGATTCTTCCGGAGAAATATCAGATCATCGACGGGTATGTGACCCCATCCTCATATTGCAATCTGGAACTGGGCATGTCGTTGTTCAGGGATGCTCACCATTACTTCTACATGGTGAGCAAGAATGTCGAGGCGTATGGTGAAATGGCGGTGGAACTCAATGATGGTGAGTATCTTACTGATACAGAACTTGTTTCTCAGGTGATGAAGTTCATGAAGAGTGACTATGACGTGAATTCGTTGCGGGATTTGAGCAAGACGCAGAAGTATGATTTTGCCAGGCGGCTTCGTTTCGAGTTCCGCTCGTCGAATGAACAGATAAGGCGAGTGCTGAACCTGACTTCTGCCGAAGTGAATGCGATATTTCCATTGACGTCAAAGAAGTGATGCTCGTCGAGATTTTCTGGCGGGGAATCATTGTATTCTGGCGGGGAGTCATGATTTGGTTCCACTAAACCGATTTAGATGGAACAATCGGCCTCAAAAATAACACTTTGTTCCATCTAAAACGTTTTCGCGGAACAAAATGCCTCTGGGCAGGATGCCACCGGCTAAAGACCGCCCGAACAAAGAGCACTCGAACAACGTTCCCCGACCAATGTGTTCTAGGTCAACGCCCCTCGCCCAATGCGCCCCATCCCAATGTCTGTTGTCAGCCGTTTGCCACGCGGTTCCAGTAATAATTCTCCAAGGTTTGTGCAAAAAATGCGGAAAATGCCCGTGGAACCGCATAAAATAGGTAAAATTACCTAGAGAAATTGTTTGGATTACTTGGCTGATAGTCATAAATTTGGCCAAATCAAAAATCTAGATAACCATGAAACGAAAATTAATTGCACTATTTACAATCCTCTTGAGTGTTTCATTGATTGCGACCTATTCCTGCAAGAAGGAAAAGGATAAAAGCGTATCGGTGACAGAAGTCGGATTGAACAAGACCTCGACCACTCTCATTGAAGGAGAGACTGAGACCCTGGTTGCTACCGTGATGCCGGAAAATGCTACTGACAAGAGTGTCGTGTGGGAAAGCGGTAATGAGAGTGCGGCTACCGTAAGTCAGGAGGGACTCGTGACTGCTGTCGGGGAAGGAAAGGCGACGATAACCGTGAAGACCAATGACGGCGGATTCAGTGCGTCATGCGAAGTGACTGTGAACAAGAAGGTTATCGCTGTGACGAGCGTCGTATTGGGCAATACCGAACTGACTCTCGTGGAAGGTGAAGAGGAAAAGCTGGCAGTGGCAGTGACACCGGAAAATGCCACTGACAAGAGTGTCGTGTGGGAAAGCGGTAATGAAAGTGTGGCTACCGTAAGTCAGGAGGGACTCGTGACTGCTGTCGGGGAAGGAAAGGCAACGATAACCGTGAAGACCAATGACGGCGGATTCAGTGCGTCATGTGAGGTGACTGTGAAAAAGAAGGTCATCGCTGTGACGGGCGTCAAGTTGAGTGCTGCGTCTATGACACTTCGTGAGGGGGATAAAGGAACACTTACAGCTACGGTAGAGCCTGCAAATGCGACCAATAAAAATGTGGAATGGTGGACCAGTGATCTTGATGTTGTCAGCGTGACCAGTACATCGGGCGGCAGCAATGGTTATGTGGAGGCAAGAGGGGCAGGAAAGGCAACGGTTACAGTAAAGACCGAAGACGGTGAGTTCAGCGCGTCATGTGAGATCACTGTAGAGAAAAAGGAAGTTCCTGTGACCGGAATCGCTTTGGAACAGTCATCGCTGCTGTTGCCTGTGGGATGCACGTATACCATTAAGGCGCATGTGCAGCCAAGCAATGCCACTGATCAGGACATCCAATGGGGAAGTAGCAACGGAGGAGTCGCTACCGTTGACCAGACCGGAAAAGTTACGGCTGTGGCTGCGGGAACTGCCGATATCATTGCTACATTGGCAGGGAAATTTGCAAGATGTACCGTACAAGTCGATAATGTCAAGCTTTCGATGAAGAATAGTTCGTATAATATTTTACCAATGACTAAATTGATTAATATCAAGAGTAACATTGATGCTAATTTCGAATTGGACTATAGCAAGTTTTCATTCAGTTATTCAGACCCGGAGGTAGCCACGATCAAGTCCAATTTCGATATAGCTCTTCACGGTAAAAAGGGCACAACCAAAGTCAATGTGCTTTACAAATATGGAAACGGCGAGCTGAAGACCAGTTTTACTATCACCGTAAAGTAGTAACTCAAGTTTCGCAAGTGCGAAACACCGCTTACTTATCTTTCGCCACGGCGGTGAGCCACAGGATGAGCTGGCCGGAATAGTATGTAATCATTATCAAATATTTGCTGTATGGCACAGGGGAAACGAACCTGTGCCATGACAGTATGATATCTGAGAACAGGAACAGCGCCGCACCCAATGCGAACAAACCATGCCGCTGCAACATTGACATGGCCAGCATTGAACATATCAGAACTGCGTAAATGACGCATCCGATGCGGGTGACGCCGGCCGGAACATGCGGAATGATGCAGGTCAATGCGAAGGTCAGCAATGCTGCCGCCGTCGTCGCTGCGCATATGACAGTCAATGCTTTGGCGCGTACACCTTTTCGGGCTGGAGCCCCGTCCGGCACACTTTCCTGATATCGGCACGCCTGCAAGTCTGCCGGCAGTGTCCGGAACCGCTGTACGAAAAATGCAATCAGCATCGCATGAGCCGCCGCGAAGAAAGACATCTGCCCGATGAAATTGCCGCCCGCACCCATATAATCCCCGCACAAAGAGAAAATCATTGCCAAAGTCATCAGCCTCGGCGCGAGAAAAATTCCTGCCAATGACAATGTCAGCAGCGGGCCGACAATCCTGTATTTTACCACGATTTCCGGCAATGCCATGCGCAGTACCGGCTTGGGAATGAAATATACCACCGCCAGCAACAAGAAAACCGCCACGGTGGCAACTACTTTTCTGTCAATGTTTTTCATGTTCAGCATGCAGTTGCTTTTTTATTAATGCAAAATTAACAAAAAATAATCTGATAATTCTGTACAACGTATCGGAATAAAGGTTACATTCGCCGTGTTAACAATGCTGTTAAACAAAAGTGTTAATATGAAAGTGATGAAAGACAACAATAAGAATACGGAAGCGGCGATTCTGGAGGCTGCCGACAAACTCTTCAAGGAGAAAGGATTCAAGGGGGAGACGACCACGATGATTGCCGGGCAGGCAGGTGTGACTCATGCCATGCTGCACTATTATTTCCGTACTAAGGAGCAGATATTCATAAAAGTTCTGGACGGGTATATCATGAAAATGCACGATGAACTGAGGATGTCAATGTCTCCGGACAAGGGACTGGTAGAAACCGTTCTGGAGGTAACTGAAAAACTGTTCGACTTCATGCGGGTTCACAGCGGAGAGATCAGGCTTTTGCTGGAAATTGCAGATACCGCACCGGCATTGCTCGAAAAGTACCATGACGGGATAAAAAATATGGTGAGCAAGTCGTTTGCACGACATGACGAGAGGCTGAAAGCTGCCATTGAAAAAGGCATTGTGGCGCCTGTGACGATGGAAGGATTGATTTGCGAAATCGTCCTGACAGATTATGCTGTATTCGCATTGATGCCGATGATAAAACTGGTTGTCGGGGACAATCCTGAAAAAATGGATGCCTTCCTCAATGAGAGAAAAGCCGAAGCGATAAGACATATAAGTGATTATCTGAGAGTCAGATGACAAAACAACTGAAATATGAAACGGGTATTGAAAACATTGTGCACTTCCGTGGCCGCAATTTGCGCCGGATATGCGGCAAATGCCCAGACCACTCTGGACGAGTGTATCGGATGGGCATACGATAACTATCCGCAAATCAAGGAAATGTCATTGATAGAAATGACCAAAGGCATTGACCTGAAAAATGCCGCCTATGCCTGGCTGCCGCATCTTAACATTTCAGGCAAGGCGACATGGCAGTCGGAAGTCGTGGAAATGCCGATGGATATTCCGGGGATGGATATCAACATTCCTCACGACCAGTACGGACTTACGGCGGAATTTACCCAGCAGATTTGGGACGGGGGAACCAGCCGCAGCCAGAAGGAACTTGCCGAAGCGGGAGCAGAAGTGAAGAAGACCTAGCTGGAGACTAATCTATGGTCCATCAGGTCGCGGGTCCAGAATGTGTTCCTCGGCATAATCCTGATTGATAAGCAGTTGGAACTCAACAGACTTCTTCGGGAAAGTCTTGAAAGAAGTTCGGAGGAAGTGAAAAGCCGTATGGAAGCAGGAGTCGCATTGCCTTCCGACCTGGACCAGGTAAGTGTCAATATATTGAGTTGTCTCCAGCAGCGCGCTTCGCTTGATGCCGACCGCAAATCTTATGTGAAGATTCTGGGGCTTCTTACCGGCAGGGATATGACCGACGTGGAACTTGCTGTCCCTCAGGACGCTGTCAATTATGTGGATGACGGCGCACGCGATTTCGAAACGCGTCCGGAAATGGCATTTTATGCGGCACAGCTAAAACAGAATGAATTCCAGCGCCGTCAATTGAATACATTGATATCCCCTAAACTGAACCTCAGCCTTCAGGGCGGTTACGGAAGGCCGGGAATGAATATGCTTTCGGGCGATTTCTCCGGATATTTCGTTGCCGGGCTGAAACTCCAGTGGAACATCGGCGCCCTCTATACCCGTGGACTGGACAAGCGTAAGGTCAATGCTGATGCACAGAAAATTGATTTGACGCGCAAGTCCTTCATTCTCAACAGTTCCGTGGAGGCGGAGCAGAAGAACAATGCCATACTCAAAGCTCGTGACGTACTGGAAAAGGACTCCGAAATCATCGGACTCCGCCAGCGGATCCGCGCCTCGGGCGAGAACCAATACCGCGAAGGAACCATCAAGATGAATGATTATTTGTCAATGCTGGATGAAGAGTACAAGGCCAAGGCGAATGAATCAATGCATGAGGTCCAGCTTATGATGGCGGTCTATGACATGAAAAACACTATTGGAAAATAACATTGAAATTAAACATTTGGATCATGAAAAGATATGAGATATTGACATTTGCCGCTGCGACGGTGATATTTGCAGGCTGTCGGAATGACATTGATTTCGACGCTTGTGGACAGGTTGATGCTGAACAGGTTACGGTCGCGGCTGAGGCTGGCGGGCGAATACTCTCGTTGAATGTGAAGGAGGGTGACGTGCTTGAAGCAGGACAGTTGCTGGGGGCTGTGGATTCGGTGCAGACCGCGCTGCAGATCAAGGAGTTGGAGCAGCGCAAGGAAGGTGCAAGGTCGAGGCTGGTGGATATTGAACGTCAGCAGGCTCCGCAGAAAGACCAGCTGGCGAATCTGGAGAATGATTACAGGCGTTACAACTCGTTGCTTGCGAACAATGCCGCCACACAGAAACAAGTGGACGATTTGAAGAGTCAGATTGCCGTGCTGAAGAGCCAGATGGCTGCGCAGAAACAGACTTGGGAGCGTAACAATGCTTCTGTCCATTCTGAAATATCCACTTATGAAATCCAGATTGCCCAGAAAAAGGACCAGTTGGCGAAGTGCAGAATCTGCTCGCCGGTCGCAGGTACGGTGTTGACGAAGTATGCCAATGAAGGTGAAAGCATTACGGTAGGAAAGCCGCTTTTCAAACTTGCGAATCTTTCGGAAACGTATGTCAGGGCGTATTTTACCACCGTGCAGCTGGGGGCATTGAAACTTGGTGACGAACTGACGGTAATACCTGACGACGGCAGTGCCGCTCCCAAACAGTTGACCGGTCGTATAACCTGGATTTCGTCTCAGGCGGAGTTTACGCCGAAGGATATCCAGACCAGGGATGAACGCGCGGAACTCGTTTATGCGGTGAAAGTGGCGGTTCCGAACGACGGCAGTCTCAGGCTTGGCATGTATGCGTATGTAAGGAGGTAATAACCCTCAAATTCGCACTAATGTTCAGCAAGTATGATTAATAAAGGAATGATGGATTCGACAATAGTAGCTGATTGTCTTTGTAAGTCCTATAGTAATGTAGTTGCCATCAAGGACATATCACTCAAGATTGACAACGGTGAGATTTTCGGACTCATCGGACCGGACGGTGCGGGAAAGACGACGATTTTCCGTATTCTTACGACATTGTCCCTTGCCGACAGCGGAACGGCGCGCGTCTGCGGCCTGGACGTGGTGAAAGACTATCAGCAGATACGCTCGGAAATCGGATATATGCCGGGGCATTTCGCTCTCTATCAGGACCTCAGCGTCGAGGAAAACCTTCAGTTCTATGCTACGATTTTCGGTACGGATGTCAAGTCCAACTATGACAATATCAAGGATATATATTGTCAGCTGGAGCCGTTCAAGAAGAGACGGGCAGGTGCGCTCTCCGGCGGCATGAAACAGAAATTGGCACTATGCTGCGCTCTGGTCCACAGACCGAAAGTCCTGTTCCTGGACGAACCGACTACAGGTGTCGATGCCGTAAGCCGTAAAGAGTTCTGGGCAATGCTGGGGCGTATCCGTCAAGGCGGGGTTACCATTTTCGTCTCCACGCCTTATATGGACGAAGCGGCTCTATGTGACAGGATTGCAATGATTTCCGAGGGACGGATTATCGGTGGCGGGACTCCGGAACAGATCCGCGCATCTTTCCCGGACAGACTGTATGCGGCGAGCGGCCGCAATGTTTTCGGTATGCTTAAAGTGCTCAGGACTGCGGAGGGTGTGACGGACTGCAATTCTTTCGGTTCATGCTGCCATGTTTCAGTGGGGCAGGACGGGCCGCAGCCGGAGCAGATCGAATCATTCCTGAAACAGGCCGGCTTCGGGGACAGCATAGTCGTTCCTGTTGAACCCGGTATCGAAGATTGCTTTATGCGTTTGACGTAGGAGTTGGCTATGGAAATTGAAAAAAGTATAAGCGTGCGTGACCTAACGAAGAAGTTCGGGGATTTTACAGCTGTCGACCACATTTCTTTCGATGTGGCGAAAGGGGAAATCTTCGGCTTTCTCGGAGCAAATGGTGCGGGCAAGACTACTGCAATGAGGATACTATGCGGCTTGAGTCGTCCGACTTCGGGAGAAGGAACTGTAGCTGGGTTCAATATAAAGACTCAGCAGGAGGAGATAAAGAAGCACATCGGCTATATGAGCCAGCGTTTCACTCTCTATCCCGACTTGAAAGTGTGCGAAAACATTGAATTGTTCGGCGGTATTTATGGATTGACTGACAAGCAGATAGCTTCGCAGACGGACATCATGCTGAAACGTCTGGGGCTGGAAGAGGCGAGGGTAATGTTCGTCAAGGACATGCCGTTGGGCTGGAAACAGAAACTGGCCTTCAGTATCGCCATGATCCATAGTCCGGAAATCCTTTTCCTGGACGAACCGACGGGCGGCGTGGACTCCAAGACCAGACGGAGTTTCTGGGATATGATCAATGAAGCGGCAGAATCAGGCATAACAGTCTTTGTCACAACGCATTATATGGATGAAGTCGAGTATTGTGACCGCGTTTCCATAATGGTGGACGGACGTATAGAAGACCTCGACAGTCCGACCGCATTGAAAGAAAAATATGGCGTCAATGACATGGACGGGGTATTTACCCTTCTTGCAGGACGCGCAGACGAGAGTAACCATGAAAGAGATATTGTCATTCATACATAAAGAATTCCTGCACATTTTCAGGGATGCCAGAACGATGCTCATTGTCCTGGTGATGCCTGTGGTGCAGATTCTTCTTTTCGGTTTTGCGATCAGCACGGAAGTCCGCAACGCCACTGTCGACATCGTCGGCGACCCATGCGATGCCGCGATCAGGGACATTGTCCCGAAACTGGAGAATAACAACAACCTCTCGTTCGGGCGTTTTCTGGATTCTCCAGCGCAGGCTGAGGCGCGGTTGAAAAAGGGCGAGTCCAAGGCGGTCATCCTGTTCAATACCGGCTACGACAGGGACAGGGGCTCCGGCACCGGTGCGGCGGTCAGCATCATTTGCGACGGCTCCGACCCGAATACCGCGCAAATGGTCGGCAACTACGTCAAATCCATCCTGACGGATGTCAATGCTTCCGTCATCCCGAGCCCGTCGGTAAAGCTTGTATATAATCCGTCAATGAATTCGTCATATAACTTCGTTCCAGGCGTTATGGGATTGATACTCATGCTGATATGTTCGATGATGACTGCTGTTTCCATCGTCAAGGAAAAGGAATTCGGAACGCTGGAACTCGTGCTCGTGTCGCCTGTCCGCTCGGCGTGGATAATTATCAGCAAGCTGATTCCTTATCTTGTATTCTCGATTGTCAATTATTTCTCGATTCTTTTGTTGGCGAGATATGTGATGCATGTGCCGATGATCGGCAGTTTCCTAATCCTGTCGCTTGCGTCATTGATTTTCGTGGGGGCGTCACTTGGACTCGGGCTGTTGATTTCGACGATTTCCTCGACACAGCAGACGGCTCTGCTCATCTGCGGTATGGGACTTACCATGCCTACGATGATGTTTGCCGGCATCATCTTCCCTTGTGAGAGCATGCCGATGGCACTGCAGGTCGTTTCTGACATCATCCCGGCGAAATGGTACATAATCATTGTCAAGAAAATCATGATCCAAGGCGCCGGTCTCATGGCGATTATGCCTGAACTGCTGGTACTTACGGGAATGATGGTGCTCCTGCTGTGGGTGAGCGTGAAGAATTTCAAGACGAGATTGAAATAAACATTGAAATTATGAGAGCTTGGAAATATTTATTGAAAAAAGAATTTCGTCAGTTTCTTAGGGACCCGGGATTGCCTCGTATTGTGATGACGTTTCCTGTTCTTATCGTGTTCGTGTTCCCGTTCGCCGTGACCATGGAACTGCGGAACATCAGGCTGGCAGTCATTGACAATGACCGCAGCAGCGAGTCTTTGCTCCTGGTCGAGAAATGCGTGAATTCGGGATATTTCATTCTCGAAGACATTTGTCCGACACCGCAGGCGGCGAGGTCAATGATGGACAAGGGGGATATTGATGCCGTGCTGACCATCAATACCGGTTTTTCCAAATATCTCGGCGGAGGTGCACAAGTGTCTGATCCTCTTCCTGTAGGGATTGCAGTGAATACTGTGAACGGTACGCGTGGAAGCATCGGGTCGAAGTATCTTACGGCTTGCATATCGTCTTTCATTGCGAAGCAGAAAAGCAGCGGGGGTGCGGATTCCGGAACATCGGTTTCGTCACCGTCCATTGAGGTTTCCTATATGTTCAATCCGTATCTGGATTATAAGCTGTTCATGCTTCCTGCGCTGATGGTCATCGTCGTGACCATGATGTGCGGATTCCTTCCGGCGTTGAATATAGTGGGGGAGAAGGAGAAGGGAACTATCGAGCAGATCAATGTCACCCCGGTCAGCAAAAGCGCATTCGTCATCTGCAAGATGATTCCGTATGTGGTTGTGGCATATATAGTTGTATTTATCTGTCTGTTGCTCACGCGCATTGGCTTCGGCTACAGCTGCCAGGGGAGTCTCCTGCTGATTGCGCTCTTTACATTGGCACATATCGTGGTGATGGCGTCGTTCGGCCTTCTCATATCCAATTTCAGCGAAAATACGCAGCAGGCAATGTTCGTGATATGGTTTTTCATCATGGTGTTCATGCTGATGAGCGGCATTTTTACCCCGATCGCTTCCATGCCGAGGTTGGCGGAAATCATCACCTACGCCAATCCGCTCCGCTATTTCGCTGACGCAATGCGTTCCATCTATCTGAAGGGCGGCACCCTCATCGACAACTGGTCCAATCTCGCCTGCCTTGCAGGCATCGGCACCCTCACGACATTGTCCGCAATCATGTCGTACAAGAAAACCAATTGATGTCAGGATATCGAAACATTTTCAAGAGATTTTGTGTAAGTTTGCAGTCCGAAAAACTGAAAACCAATGATATCTTTTCTTATCAGCCTTCTGGCACTTGTGGTCGGTTATTTCATTTATGGAAAGGTAATCGAAAAAGTGTTCGGTATCGACTCTTCCAGGAAAACCCCTGCGATAACTCGCGCTGACGGCGTGGATTTCATTCCGATGCCTGCTTGGAAAGTCTATATGATACAGTTTCTCAACATTGCGGGAACCGGCCCGATCTTCGGTGCCATCATGGGGGCCAAATTCGGCCCGGCATCGTATCTGTGGATAGTATTGGGCTGTATTTTCGCCGGGGCTGTCCATGATTACATGACAGGTATGCTGTCCATCCGGAATGATGGAGCAGGCCTTCCGGACCTGGTCGGAAAGTATCTGGGAAAGGGTACACGGACATTCATATTGGCATTTTCCATTATTGTCCTCATGCTTGTCGGAACTGTTTTCGTGTTCAGTCCGGCATTGATTCTCGGCGACATCGCCGGGGACGGCAGCAAATTGGCGATAATGCTTTGGGTAGGCGTGATTTTTCTGTATTATCTTTTCGCCACGCTGTTGCCGATTGACAAGATCATTGGCAGGATTTATCCGTTATTCGCTGTGGCATTGATATTTATGGCGGCAGCACTCATGGTTTGCCTCTTCGTGAAATGGCCGTCGCTTCCTGAAATCTGGGACGGACTCGGAAATCTCGGTGAGGCTGAAGGACTTATCAAGGGACAGCCTGTTTTCCCTTGTCTTTTCATTACCATCGCATGCGGGGCGGTCAGTGGATTCCATGCCACGCAGAGTCCGTTGATGGCAAGATGCGTGTCCGATGAGAAACTCGGACGGCCGGTGTTCTACGGCGCAATGATAACTGAAGGAATCGTCGCATTGATCTGGGCTACAGTCTCTTCCTGGTTTTTCTTCGACGGGGGAGCTGCGGAAACCGGAGCGTCACTTGCTGCTTCTGCGCCGGACGTCGTGGTCAAGGTCTCCGAGAATTGGCTTGGCATAATCGGTGGCATTCTGGCTGTGCTCGGAGTCGTGGCTGCTCCGATTACGAGTGGTGATACGGCGTTCCGAAGTGCAAGGCTCATTGTCGCCGATTTCCTTCACCTGACACAGAAACCTATCCGCAACAGGCTGATTATCAGTATTCCTCTGTTCATCATCGCAGGATTCCTGCTCTGGTACAACATTGCAGATGAGGATGGTTTCAATGTCATCTGGCGATATTTCGGCTGGGCGAACCAGACTTTGGCAGTATTCATGCTCTGGACTGCAACTGCATATCTGCTGAAGAACAAGAAGGGCAATGCTTATCTTATTACAATGTTGCCTGCTGCGTTCATGACTTCAGTTTGCACCACCTATCTCTGCGTCGCGAAAATCGGTTTCAATATGCCGGTGTCATGGAATTGCATCATCGGTCCGGTGGTGTTCGTGCTTTCGATAGCGATATTCTATTATTTGAAGGCAACCAAGACAGGGCGAGATTAAGAAATTGCAATTGTTATCAATGTTTTTGTTTATAAAAGTTTAATATCTTATCTTTGTAGATATAAACTAAAACAATTTATAAACGGATAATTACAATTCGTTATGAGCGAAAAACAATTCAGAATTGAATCTGACCTTCTTGGCGAACTTCAGGTTCCGGTTGATGCCTATTACGGTGTTCAGACACAGAGGGCTATCAACAACTACAAGATTTCCAACACTAGGATGTGCGACTACCCTGAGTACGTCATTGCAATGGCCTGCATCAAACTGGCTGCTGCACAGACGAACAAGGAGTTGGGCGCGATGGATGCGAAGATTGCTGACGCTATCGTGGAGGCATGCCGCGAGATCATCGACGGCAAGTTCCATGACCAGTTCCCTGTGGACATGATGCAGGGTGGTGCCGGAACATCAGTGAACATGAATGCGAACGAGGTGATTGCGAACAGGGCACTCGAAATCATGGGACACAAGAAGGGCGAATACCAGTTCTGCTCTCCGAATGACCATGTGAACTGCGCTCAGTCTACCAATGATGCCTATCCTTCCGCTTTCCGTTATGCGTTCATCCGCATGAACAGGAATCTTGAGAAGGCTCTCAAGGACCTTATCGCAGCGTTCCAGGCCAAGGGAGAGGAGTTCAAGGACGTCATCAAGATGGGCCGTACACAGCTCCAGGATGCAGTGCCGATGACTTCCGGCCAGGAGTTCCATGCTTATGCGACCAATCTTGGCGAGGAAGTTCTGAACATTGAGAGAAATGTGAATCTTCTTTATGAAATCAATATGGGTGGTACAGCCATCGGTACCGGTCTTAACGCAAAGCCGGGTTTCCCTGAGTTGTGCGCCAAGAAACTGAGCGAGCTTACCGGCGAGAAGTTCATCGCCGCTCCGGACCTCGTGGAGGCTACACCTGATACAGGTGCGTATGTAAGTTATTCCGGCGCCCTCAAGAGATTGGCTGTCAAACTTTCCAAGATTTGCAATGACCTGAGGCTCATGGCTTCCGGACCTCGTTGCGGCTTGAAGGAAATCAATCTTCCTCCTATGGCTCCAGGTTCATCTATCATGCCTGGAAAGGTGAATCCTGTCATTCCTGAAGTTACCAACCAGGTTTGCTTCAAGGTTATCGGCAACGACATGACAGTTTCATTTGCCGCCGAGGCCGGACAGCTTCAGCTCAATGTCATGGAGCCGGTTATCGCCGAGTCCATTATGGAGAGCATCACTTGGCTTACGAATGCCATGAACACTCTCCGCGAGAAGTGTATCAACGGTATCACCGTGAACAAGGAGCGTTGCTACGAGATGGTCAAGAACAGCATCGGCATCGTGACAGCCCTCAACCCTATCATCGGTTACAAGGCCAGCACCAAGGTGGCCAAAGAGGCTCTCGAGACCAACCGTTCAGTCTACGACATCGTCCTCGAGCACGGCCTCCTCACCAAGGAGCAGCTGGACAATGCCCTCGACCCTAAGAACATGATCGGATAATTTCCGATTCCACATAACCTTAAACCGCCGGCAGGAATCAGATTCTTGTCGGCGGTTTTATGATTATGAAGTGTTACAGCTACTTCGACTGCTTCCCTGTTTTTTCGGCAGACAGGGTGGAGTAGATGGAGTAGGCGCTGAAGACTACGCTGTATGTCAGGACGAACAGGATAATGGAGGAAAGCACTTTTACTTTGTGGGAGAAAAAGGCTATGTCGCTGAGACTGGTGAGGTTGCGTATGATTTCCATGTCTGTAGGAAGCATCGGCAGGAGAAACAGGGCGACGATGACACTCAGGGCTCCGGCGAAGAATGCTACCAGAAGGCGGGTATAGGAACGGCGTTTCTGTTCCTGCTGGATATGTTTGAGGATTTCCACCTTGTCAAGCTTGGACGAGAGGTCGGCGGTGAAAAGGTCATTGTCATTGAATTCCTGTATTGCGGTAGCGAATAAATTTTCCAGTTCTTTATCTTTTGTCATGGCTTGATGAGTTGTTTGAGTCTGTCCCGGCCCCGGGATAATTGCTTTTTGACGGCATCGGCATTGACCTCGGTTATGGCCGCGATTTCCTTGATGGTATAGCCGCTGAGGTAGTAGAGCGTTATGGCGGCGCGCTCTTTCGGGGGTAGGGTGGAGAGCGCGAGATAGAGTTGCTGATGCGCGAAATTGTGGTCGGCGGATTCCTGGGTCGCAACGGTTTCTGCGGCTTCGATGGAATCGTATTGTTTCAGCGCCGCCGTATGGTTGAGAAACGTGTTGTGGGCGATCTTGAAGAGCCAGGACTTGAACTTGCCGCTGTCGGTATAGCGGTCGATTGCCAGGTAGGCCTTGACCAGGGATTCTTGCGCAATGTCGTCAGCATCAGCGAGATTGCCACCGCACAAGGCCAGCAGGAAGCTTCTGAGGGCATTCTGCTGGGTTTTTACTTGTGCTATGAACTGACCTCTGTCCATCGTTACTGCTGGTTCTTCTTGCTCTCGGCCTCAATTTCTTTGGCGAGGAACTTCTTGCCGAAGAAGAAGCTGACCAGGAGTGCGATACCTACTGCGAGCAATGCACCGCCACCTAGAAATGTAGGCATTGAAGATGCGAATGAAGAACATGCGCCGTAGGCGATGGTGCCGATACCGAGAATCAGACAGATTATGCCCCATGTCAGTTTGGTCATGAGCTTCTCTTTCATGAGCTTGCCTTTCTTTTCGGGTGCCAGCTTGTCCAGCCACTCGGCTACATTGACGTCCGGATTTTTCTCCAGGGCGCTCATCATGATTTCGGTGCGCTTGTTTGTTTCGTTGATCTGTTTGCGGGTGACCAGCCAGACGATGATAATCGGTAAAACTGTAGAACATCCGATGAACCAAAGAATGCTTAAAATCTCTTCCATGATAAATGTTTGTTTATGTTATTATACTTTGTTCCTTTTGAACATGTTCACATATATAACAGGACAAATACGGAAAAGGTGACGTGCTATTTCAGCCAATCTTCAATCTGCCGGATGATTTCCTCTCTGGTGGATTCCGGAAATGACATGATGCGGGTCCGGTGAGAGCCTCCGGGAAGCGTGTAGACTTGGAGATTTTGTTTATGCTTCGTAAACGGAAGTCCGTAGATGCCGGATGCGCTCCATGGGTCGATGTCACCATATATGTAGATCATTTTCGGATCATTTTGCTTCAGATATGCCAATGTGTGTTTATACAGATCCGGAGAAAATGCCGTATCTTCGGCATCGGCAGGGAGCATCAGACGTTTCAGGTAGCCTTTGGAGGTGTCGATGCTCAGGTATTTCCTGAATGGCTTGGTGCAGTAGCCATAGTAGCCCAATTCCTTTGCCGCCTGTACGTTGAAGGAAATGTGGATGTTCTGTGTCGAGAAATAATTTGGCTCGCTGATATTTATCCAGTATTTGAACAGCTGCTCGGAAGAAGCCGAGGAGGATGGGATTTTGTCAATGTCGTAGCCCCATTGCCAGAAAGCGAATGAGTATTCCAGCACGGAGAAATCGAAAATTTCTTCCAATGGGACTTTGAACGTGTAGTGCATTTTGTCGCAATAGTCTTTCAGCATTGGCATCAATTCTGCCTTGCGCTGGAATAGAAGCAGCTGGAAATCAAGTATTTTCTGCCTGTTTTTCTTGGTGGATACCTGGTGCCGGAGGAATTTTTCGTGTCGGCCGTCTTCTACGCTTCTGTTGAGCGGAGCCACGTAAGGTACCGAGATGTCCACATCGTCAGGGAAGTAGGAACGGTAGAACATTGTGGTCTGTCCGCCCTTGCTGATGCCCGTGGAAATCCATTTGCCGGAATACATTGCGCGGAGCGTCCGGTTTATATTGTGCAGGTCGTAGAGCGAATTCACAATCGTCAGATAGTCCCAGTTCCTGCACTCAGGCATTGACTTTCCGAAATATCGGTATTCGGCGCATATTATGTTGGTGTCGAACAGTTTGGACAATTCTTCGATATAGCTTTCCCTCAGCGCATAGTTCGCGTTATATCCTTCCGTTACAATGACGGTGGGCCTGTCGAATCCCTTGTGGCAGAGTACGACCCTTTGCTCGAAATTGCCTTTGGATGCATCATTTGCATCGAGCTGCTGATTTATGAAAAACACATATTTCTCCGGGAAATGCGTGGATTTCAATGTTTCTACGCCGGTGATTCCGGGCAATGCTGCCAGGCGTTTTCCAGCTTCGCCCAGCTCCGCCGCCATCATCTGCAATGGAATGATGAGCAGTAATGTCAACCATAGTTTTCTGCAAAGTGTCGAATGTCTCATAGTCGGTAATGTTATTTCAAATCGGTCGGTGATTATGGTTTTCTGTAAATCACGCTTCCGCTTGCCTGATGGGTGGCGAGGATGAGCACCTCGGCTATCTGGACATGTTTCGGTGCGGAGGCGGCATAGAATGCCACGTCGGCGATGTCTGCTCCGGTGAGAGGCGTGATTCCTTTATAGACATTGTCAGCACGCTGATTGTCTCCGTGGAAACGGACATTGCTGAAATTCGTCTCGACCAGTCCCGGTTTCAGGTTGGTGACGCGCACTGCCGTTTCCGCGAGGTCGATTCTCAGGCCGTCAGTAATGGTTTTCACGGCAGCCTTGGTGGCGCAGTACACGTTTCCTTTCGCGTATGCCGCATCGCCCGCAACGCTTCCGATATTTATCACGTGGCCTTCATTGCGCTCTACCATGCCCGGCACGATGAGGCGCGTCATTGTCAGAAGTCCCTTTATATTGGTGTCAATCATGGTGTTCCAGTCGTCAGGGTCGCCCTCATATTCCTTGTCAAGCCCGAGCGCGAGTCCTGCATTGTTTATCAGGACATCGATTTTCCGCCACTCCGGTTCGAGCGAATCCACAGCCGTTTCCGCCGCTTCCGCATCCCGGACATCGAATGTCAATGTCTTCACTTTCGTGCCTTCAGCCTCCAGTTCCGCCTTGAGTTCCGCCAATTTTTCCGCACGTCTTGCCGTGAGTATCAAGTCGTAACCGCCTTCTGCGAATTTCCGCGCGCAAGCTTCCCCGATTCCGCTGCTCGCTCCTGTGATCAATGCAATTCTTTTCATACTGATGATTTCATATAAGTCTCCTCTAAGTTAATGAGAATATTCGGATCTGCGGTGTTGTGGGATGTCTAGATGTCCGGAAATAAACGTTTTAATCCGGACGGAATGCGATTTTGTCCAACTTGTCCGGAAAAAGGCGTGGTTTTCCGGACAAGTTATTAGCTAACTAGTGCTTGTTAAGAGGGAATAGTGTATCTATCTCATATTGCGTAATGCCTAGGACCCTGCGTATTTGTCCGTTAGATGAACGGAAATCAAAATGTAGTTTCTTGGCGATATCATATTTTTGCTGTTTTGTCAATTCTTTTGGAGATGTCACTCCGTACGTGGTTCTAAGCAGTTTGCAGAGTTGTGAAAATAGTTCGTTGTCAGTAAGAAATTCACCGTCGTCCAACTCAATAGCTATTCCTGAGTAGGATTCGACATTTTTGCTGACCATATTGAAATAATGGTGTGCGTCCCTGAACATGGACATTCCCAAGTTTATGGCGCAATATGAATAGGGGGCTACAAAATCATTGATGGTAATCCATTCCAATGGCAATTCCGGAGTTCGGCACTTGAATAGGAGTCTTCTGTTGTCAATCGTGATTTGGCTTAAAGAAGTTCCAGTCGGAAAGTCCAGGAAGTAATATCTTCCAGTGCCCCATGGATAGCTGAATGGAGTATATGAGCTGTCAGCTACATATCCATTTCTATTCGTATAGACAATATTGTTTCGAAGTGAATTTAAATTGTCTATTCGTTTGATAGATAAAGATGTCAATTTCAGGTTCCGGTATCTCCTGCTTAGCTTTTTGCTGAGATATCTCCAAAAATTATCAATGTCATCTTGTTCGGCTGCTATGACGAAGTGAAAATGGTTTCCCATAATCTCAAATGCGAGAATCGTGATTTTCGGGTACATGGATGCCGCCTGTGCGACAGCATTCATTGCGAATTTGAAATCTGAGTCATTGACAAATAGTAGCGGGGTGTCTTTCCCCGATGTGTATGCATGCCAATATGGCCCTCCTGATTGAAATGCATCCTCACACCCTTTCTCTCTTTCTGAATAGGTTTTCATAATCTTAAGTGTTTAATGTTGCGCAGTCATGTTTTTCAAAATCTGTGCTAGTATTTCCGAAGTTCAGCTTAAAAAATGCAAAGTCGGAATATTTCCTCTAACTTTACGTTATGATATGTGTGATTCTGATGATTGTCGTGTCACTCTGGCTATTATTTCGACGGTAGCATAATCGGTAATTATAAAAAAATAAAAGTTGCATAAATATGAAACTTTTTCTATATTTGCTGCACTATGAGAATGGTTACATCAAATATGATCAAGTCACTGCGTAAGTCTCGAAACTTGACGCAAGAACAGTTGGGCATTCTTTCCGGTATGTCGAAGTCTCAGATTTCAAAAATGGAAAATGGCACTTTGGGCAGTGAAGAAACTGTTTTGCGTTTGCTCGATGCTTTGGGGTATGAACTGGAACTGAAAGTTGTGGACAAATATCCAGGCGAAAGATCGGAACGAGAGCGGATATTGGGTGTCTTGAGATCTTTTAAGAATAGTCAAGGCGACAAATACGGAATAGAGCGAATAGCTCTCTTCGGGAGTTGTGCGCGGGGAGAGCAAACCATTGATAGTGACGTGGATATCTTAATATCTATCAAGAGGCCTTCATTATTTGTGCTGTCAGAGATAACCGTACTGCTGGAGTCGGTACTTAAGCGTAAAGTGGATCTTGTATCTGAAAAATCGAGAAGCCGTCAAGAGTTTATGGATAATATTAAGAAAGATTTGATATATGTGTAGTGCGAAAGACAGGATCAAAACTGCCGAGAAGATTCTGGCGGATTTAGATGCGGGAAAACTGGATAGTTATATCAATGATTAGTAGACTAAGTATCATGAAGAAAGCGATTGTCATTGGTGCTACTTCCGGAATCGGGCGGGAGACGGCGGTGCGTCTGGTTGAGGAAGGCTGGGGAGTAGGCGTTTCCGGCAGGAGGATTGAGGCCCTTGAGGCTTTTCGGGAGGAGTATGGCGAGGGAGTCCATTTTAGGCAAATGGATGTGACTCAGGAAGATGCGACGGCCGGGCTGGATGCTCTGATCGTAGAAATGGGTGCACCGGACCTGTTATTGTATGTCTCCGGTGTGGGGTATCAGAACAGGGAACTGGATATTGATAAGGAAATCCGTACCGTGCGGACCAATTGCGAAGGCTTGGTGCGTATTCTGACACATTTTGTCGACTATGTCAGAAAACATCCGGATGCGTATCCGGCTGGACATGAGGCACATGTGGCGGTTGTTACATCAATCGCCGGAACAGCCGGCTTGGGCACGGCTCCAGCATATTCCGCTACCAAAAGAATGCAGCAGACATATGTTTCCGCATTGGCGCAATTGGTCAGAATGGAGAAGATACCGGTCGTGTTTACGGATATCCGCCCGGGTTTCGTGGCGACTGACATCCTCAATCCCGACAAGAAATATCCGATGCTGCTGACATTGCAAAAGGCGGCAGACGAGGTGATGAAAGCCATCCGCCGGAAAAGACGCATCTGCACATTCGACTGGAAATTCCGTATCCTCGTATTCTTCTGGCGACTTGTCCCGCGCTGCATCTGGGAACGTCTTACCTGGGTGAAAAACTGAAATTTGTGTTTGGCGGGACGCGGCCACGCCTTGTTTTGCAATGCGTTGATTTTCAGTGTTTTATGAAATGGGTGTGGAATTGTGGCAAAAAAACGGCTGCGATTCCACGCTTGGAATTAAATGGTATCTGATTATCAATGAATTATAAATTTGCCCGTGGCTGCGTCCCGCCGACGATTCGCAAGGATTTATGACGTGGAGCGTGTAAATCTTGCCGATATCGGCAAGATTCGCTATATTTGTATGGACATTGAACAATAATATTTGCCGATAATATGGATTATATTTCTATAGCGGAGTTTGCAGGGAAGAATGGCGTTTCCGAAAGAACGGTCAGGAATTGGTGTGCTTCAGGAAAGATGGAGGGGGCTTTTCTGACAGGAAAGACATGGAATGTTCCGGAGGATGCTTCTTTGCCGGGCAGGAAGAATGCCAAGGCCCGAAAAGAGTTTCCGCTTTTGTCTAGACTCAGGGAGGAAAAGTCGAGCCGTCTGAAAGGTGGTATTTACCATCGTACGCAGATTGATCTTACATATAATTCCAATCATATCGAGGGAAGTCGCTTGTCTCATGAGCAGACCAGATACATCTATGAGACGAACACCATCGGCATTTCCGATGAATCTGTCAATGTTGATGACATCGTGGAGACGGTGAATCATTTCCGTTGTATTGATTATATAATAGAGCATGCGCAGGATAAGCTTACGGAAGGGATGATCAAGGAAATACACCGTATCTTGAAAACCGGAACTTCTGACAGCCGGAAATCCTGGTTTAATGTGGGTGATTATAAGAAGCTTCCCAATGAGGTAGGTGGAAATCAGACTTGTCCCCCGGAGAAGGTGCATTCCATGTTGAGCGTATTGCTCAAGTCATATAACTCCAAGAAGCAAAAGACATTGGACGATATCATTGACTTTCACAAGCAGTTCGAGTCGATTCATCCGTTTCAGGATGGGAATGGAAGGACGGGACGTCTTATCATGTTCAAGGAATGCCTGGCCAACGGGATAGTGCCGTTCATCATAACGGACGACCTGAAGTATTTTTACTATAGAGGTCTTCAGAATTGGCCGGATATCCCTGGCTATTTGAGAGATACCTGCCTGACCGCGCAAGATAAATATGCGGAGTTGTTGGCATATTTTGAGATCAAGCATTGAACGATAATGTCGCGCTGAAATATGATTTACATTCAACACTATAATTCTTATGTAGGTGTAATTACTCTAGCGAGTGATGGTGACGCCTTGACTGGACTGTGGTTTGATGGACAGAAGTATTTTGCGGGCAACATTGATGATGAGATTGAAGAGAAAGATCTTCCTGTCTTTGCGCAGGCCCGTCAATGGCTTGACATTTACTTCAGCGGACATGACCCGGGTTTTATCCCGACATTGAAATTGGATTCGACGCCATTCCGGAGGGTTGTCTGGGAAATATTGCTTACTATTCCTTTTGGTAAGACAATGACTTACGGTGAAATTGCTGACTGCATTGCCGAAATGAAAGGAGTGCGGAGGATGTCCGCCCAAGCCGTGGGCCACGCTGTCGGTCATAATCCCATTTCGCTCATCATACCATGCCATAGAGTCATTGGCGCTGACGGCAGTATGACCGGTTATGCCGGCGGAATAGACAGGAAGATTAAATTGCTTGAAATGGAACGTGCTGACAACTATAAATTCAATCAATTTCATTGACCTGTCTTTGTCCTGGTTCTCCTCCACTCGCTGGCGGACATTCCTGTAAATTTGCGGAAATCCGTGTGGAAGTTGCTGCTGTCGCTGTAACCGATGTATTCACTGATCTGTTCCGCATTCATTTCAGGGTGGCCGGCCAGCATTTGGCATGCCTCCTGGAGACGTAACTTGTTCCTCCATGAGCGGAAATCCATGCCGTTCTCACTTTTCATGAAAACTCGCATGGTTGCTGCATCTGTGTTGAGTGTCTCGAGAATTTCCTTGTATGGCACGTCGCGATGTCTGTATTCTCCGGCGGCGACCCACGATGCGATATTGTTTCTCAATTCAATCAACTGATGCTCAGGTATGTTTGCCTGCGCTTTGTGGGCAGGCTCCGTGCTTGGAGTCTCTTCTTCTGGTTTCCCGATTGCCTGGAGAATGAATGATGTGTTGTTCACATAGCGGATCATGCAAATCGCCACGATGGTATAGCATATCAGATATGCAGGGACGAAAATGGCGTAGAACCACGGGCCGGTGACCAATGTGCAGAGAGACATTGCTCCTATGATGAGCATAAGTATGAATCCGGCCCTTATCCCGCCCAATCTCGGCGAAAAATCGTCAGCGTAGTAATTGGCCAAATCATTGAGGGTCATGTTCTGCGATTTGAAGAATCTGATGCTGTGGAGTATGAGCTGAAGGACCAGAAGTGCTGCTCCGGCATGGAAGAATATCGGATAAATGTCCGGAAATATGAACATTATGCAGTAGAGCAGGACCGAGAGTATGCAGATGACCGCGGTCTGCAATCCTACCCATTTGCCGGTAACCACGTCAGGACGGATGAAAACGAGCAATGTTCCTGTCAATAAAAGTGCCTGGAATGCAGCCACAATGAGTGTGTTCAAGCGGTCAAGGCTCTCGTCATATCCGGTGAAGTAGCAAATGAAATTCAATATGGAAAGCGTTATGAATGATGCGGCCAATGTAGCCCTTGCGGTTTTCAGCTTGCCGAATTCCGGCCTTGGAGGGATCTTGACGCAAATGATGGCCACGGCAAGTGCAGCGATTATTCCGGAGGCTAACAGCATCAAGTCGCAATATATTCTTTCCATTTCAGTTTTCGTATTGTTCAAACCTACAAAGATAGATTTTTTTCAAATATTGTGTGTCCTGCGACTATGTTTTATTAAAAATAGTGATAATCAAGTGCCCAAAACTTACTTTCGTCAAAATTAAACAATGAGCTATGAAAGGAGTATTTTGGCACTTTTTTGCTGCATTGGCATTGATTTTAATGTTGGTGTCATGCGTAAAGGATAATGGCAACGATAGTCCGTCTCAGGAGGAACCGGGGACGGAGGAACAGAAACCGGAGGAGCAGAAGCCGGAGGAGGAAAGTAAACCTGAAATCATTTTTAAACTCGAATGTGATTGGGCGGAGGGCGATGCCGTAGGCATATATGCTTATGATGCGGAATCCAAAGATTTGGTTTTTGGAAATAAAAAACTTACTTTTGATGGTTCCGGTTGGGCTGGAGACAAGTTGTGCTGGGAAAAGGACTCGTTGAAATTCTACGCGTATTATCCGTATGATGAGAACATTGCTGACCCGGCTGCCATTTCGTTCAATGTCAAGGAAGACCAAAGCGGTGAGAATGAATACCGGCTTTCTGGTTTTCTGGTGGCCAGGAGTGGGGAGGGTGTCAAAATCGGGAAAGAGGTGAAACTTGAATTCAGACATGAATGCGCGATGATTCAGGTGGAGGTGCCTGAAAGCAAGTATTGGAACATTGACAAGAAACTTGAAGTCAGCCTCTGCGGCGTCGGGATTTCTGCTGGAATCAATTTGCTTGAGGACAGTGATGCTTCCGCCACGACAGAGGAAACCAAAGGTTCTGTCGGCAATGTCAGGATGTGTCTCGTGGAGAAGCCGGGGGATGAGGGCAAGAATTATGTCTATCGTGCCGTCATTCCGGTCCAGACGCTGAAAGGTGGTTCGACGCTGTTCAGTTATGTTACGGACGGCAAGGAATTCAAGTTGGGCGGCCCTGTCGAGGATTGCGTTTTGAATGCTGCGGACGTGAAAGTGTTCAACCGCTCATTGCCGGTGGATTACAAGCATCCTGATGTCATCCATATGGTTGTCGACCAGAAGGGTACTTTTAAGTATCCGGTTGATGGGCTGTGGTATTTTAAGATGGGCAGTCCGAAAACTGAAGAAGGAAGGAATAATACGAATGTCGAGAATCAGCATAATGTACATATGGCCCGCAGTTACTACATGGGCAAGTATGAAGTTACCAATGCAGAGTATGCGTCTTTCCTGAATGATAATAAAATCGGAAGCGACGGTATCTGGAACGGATGGAATGATGCGGAAAACAAATCGAAAGTCCTTGTGAGGCAGTATGCGAAGTTCGGCCTCATCTGGGATGCGGAACTTGCTGAATGGAAGCCCGCAGACGGGTATAGTGATTGCCCTGTCGTCAATGTCAGCTGGTATGGCGCGAAAGCTTTCGCAGATTGTGTTGGTGGAGCGCTTCCGACTGAAGCCCAGTGGGAATTTGCCTGTAGGGGAGGTCTTGAAGAGAAACCTTTCGGCTTGGGAAATGGCTTGGACCTGACAGGTGACATTGCGCATATCAGGGCGACAGACAGAAATACGACTGCTCCTGTGGGATCATATTCCCCTAACGGGTTTGACCTTTATGACTTGCATGGGAATGTTTCTGAATGGGTGGCGGACTGGTTTGATGCAAATTATTATGGAGGTTCGGGCGGATTTGCCTGGAATCCGACTGGTCCGGAAACCGGAACACACAAGGTCGTTCGTGGAGGGGACTTTACGATGGACAAGCTCAGCTGCCGTTGTGCTGCAAGAGTATATTGCTCACCCCGGGTGACAAATATGCTGATCGGATTCCGTGTGGCTTTCGACCAGGATATGAAATGGGAATGATATGAATAATTTAAATACATGACAATGAAGAAATTAATTTACTTCCTCGCTTTGGGGGCAGCACTTCTGCTCGGAGCCTCTTGTGACAAGGAATCTGACAATGTCCCACTCTATGTGAATACATGGGTGACAGACTCAAACAGCCTTTTGACTTTCGGGGGCAAATCCGTTGACTACGGCTTTTACCAGATCAATGCGGACAAGACCTTCAATTTAAGTTTTCTCGCCAATGAGAATGTCCTTGAAGTTCTCAAAACTCAGATATTGCCTAGACTGGAACTGTCCGAAAAGGATGATGACGATTACATTGACGAAGCGACTGAAAGTTACAAGAAGGAATTGGCCGAAAGGATCAAATCTGTGAAAATCAATGATGCAGTCATCATAATAAAGGGTGTATATGTGGTGATTCCCGGTAAGGAAGATAACGTTGATTTGAATATCTTCATGACAAAAATTCTCAAAGGAATGGAAATTCCGATTCCGACGGGGACGGTCTTTCATCTTTTCAATATAACCAAGGACTCGATGACGTTGGACAATGGGGCTGGTGATGTTGAAAATTTGCAGATGAAAAGTTTCTCTTCTTCAGGCTTGAAAATAGGTAAGACCGTTGATTTGTCAGAGATTCTCGGAGAATAAATAATGGAATTTGGAATATGAAAAAATTGATATACAGCATTTTTGCTATTGCGGTTGTCGCAATGACATGCTCCTGTGAAAAGGATGGTTCTGAAAATGACGGACCGAAACTTTATGTGAATACATGGATGTTGGATGTGTCTGAGTCGTCTTTCCTGCTCCTTCAGCTGAACGATGACGGTACGGCGGTCTTGGGTCAAGCATATTCGTCGGATGATTTGGAAAGTTTAAGAAACAGCATTGATACGGAAAAACTTACACCGGAACAGAAAACATTTCTGGATGGCATGAAGGCTAATGATGTACTTGCCATGAACGGCTGGTATACCATGAAGCCCAATGCAGATGGCAGCATGGTGCTTTGCGTGTCGTATGAAGTCATGTATCCTACCGATACCCGTATAATGTCCATTGCCAGCTATGTAAAGGAAGTATCCGCAGACCGTATGCTTGTATTTTCTGGTCATACCTCCGATGATGGCGAGCCGATGTACGATGAAGTGCTGTCCGTTGAAAAATCTTCCGTCAAGCCGGGAACCCTTTATGACCAGAGCCTGATAATGGCGCTTCCGAAAAAAGACGGCAATTGAAAAAATGTACTTATGAAAAAATGTACTTAACTTCGCGGGCTGAAAAGTTAAGTATATGTGGTTGTCATTTGCATTTTTGTCGGCGGTCCTGCTGGGATTTTACGACTCTTGTAAGAAACAGGCACTGGGTGGCAATGCTGTCATTCCGGTGCTGTTTCTGAATACATTGTTCTGTTCGCTCATTTTTGTCCCGTTCATAGTTCTTTCATATTGTTCGCCTGTCTTGGACGACAGTATTTTCAAGGTTGCAGATTATGGTGGCTGGGCAGTCCAGAAATGGATATTGCTCAAAAGTGTCGTTGTCCTAAGTTCTTGGACTCTAGGCTACTATGGCATGAAACATCTGCCGCTGACGATAGTCGGCCCGATCAATGCAACCCGGCCGGTGCTGGTGCTGCTTGGTGCAATGCTGATTTTCGGGGAGAAACTCAATTGTCTCCAATGGACCGGTGTCCTGCTCGCTGTGGTATCGTTCTTCATGCTCAGCCGCAGCGGTAAGAAAGAAGGCATTGATTTCGAACACAATGTTTGGATTTATGCCGTGGTAGGCGCGGCGATTTTGGGTGCTGTCAGCGGATTGTACGACAAGTTCCTCATGAATCCGAATGGATTGGCATTGGACAAGATGGCCGTCCAGAGCTGGTACAACATCTACCAATGCGGCATGATGGGCGTGATGATGATGCTCATCTGGTATCCCAACCGTCAGAAGACGACCCCGTTCCGCTGGAAATGGTCTATCATATTCATTTCCATATTCTTGAGCGTTGCTGACTTTGTCTATCTCTACGCCCTGTCGATGCCCGGCGCGATGATTTCCATCGTCTCCATGGTACGCCGCGGCAGCGTCATAGTCAGCTTCCTCTTCGCCGCTCTTGTCTTCAAGGAAAAGAACCTCCGTAGCAAAGCCCTCGACCTCGCATTGGTCCTCCTCGGAATGGTATTCCTCTATCTTGGTTCGCGGTAGGGCGAGTAACAGTGTTGTACGTGTCAAGTCGAAGATACGACTTGATCTGATAAATATTGACTGCAAAAAAATTTTGTACTTCGATAAAAGTTTGCTATATTCGCAAAAGATGAAAGAGGGTTCTCCTCTTCGATTAATTTCCTTATATTAACATACCGGCAGCGGGAACAAACCTTACGGGCTGCCAGCGCGCGAGGCAGCAAGATGGGTTTTGTGACCGCACAGTCCATTTATTGCAGCTCATATAGTTACTGTTATGACAAAAATTGAAGAAACATTGAAAATTGCGCTTGAAGCGCACGCCGGGCAGGAAGACCTGGATGGTAATCCAGCGATTCTGCATCCGCTTGCAGTCGGACTTATGGGGAACTCTGATGCTGAGATCAAGGCTGGGTTCCTGCATGACGTTGTGGAGGATTCCTCGATGACGCTTGAGGATTTGAAGAACAAAGGTGTTGAAGATGAGGTGATTGCAGCATTGGCGCTTTTGTCTCATGACAAGGAAAAAGTGGGATATTTCGAGTACGTGGAAAATATCATCGCTTCCGGCAATGTCACCGCAATCCATGTCAAACTCAATGACCTCCACCACAATCTGCAGCGGGGCAAAGTGTCTTATGAGGCAGCCGTCGCATCAAACGATGAGGCCAAGATCAAAGAGCTTGAACGAATAAACGCCAAGCACGAGAAGGCATTGGAAATGATTCTCACTAGTCGGGACGCGGCCACGCTTTGTTTCGCAATATATTGATTTTCAGTGTTTTATGAAATGGAGCGTGGAATTGTGGCCAAAAAACGGCTGCGATTCCACGCTTGGGGTTAAATGATATCTGATTATCAATGAGTTATAAATTTGACCGTGGCCGCGTCCCGCCACGAGAGGGCAAGCGTTTCCGAGCGGTACCGCGAGCGGAATCAATCACTCATCAGTGCTGTCTTCCTGACACTGGAACTTGCTCCTGTCAGTTATATTGCATCGGAAGCTACAACTGCTGAGGAATCGGTTGTGCCGTGTCGCTCCGGCTTGTCGTATCGCAAATAATCTGATTGACTTGTCGAGTTGAAATATTTGATATAACTTAAGGCTGACTTTATACATTATTATTGATGGAGCTGTAAGAGTGCATTGGTATAAATGATTATTAACTTTTTGTGAAGATGAACAGGGATGTTGCTTTAGTGCTTTCAAGTGGCGGTCCGAGAGGATTTGCCTATATCGGGGCCATTGAAGAATTGGAAAGCAGGGGATACAATATTACTTCAGTGACGGGGTGCTCGATAGGCTCGCTGGTAGGCGGCGTTTACGCTGCAGGCGGTCTGGACGGGTTCAAGGAATGGCTCTTCGACCTTGACAATGCCAAATTGCTTTCTCTTCTGGATGTTTCGATCAGCAAAAGCTATCTCATGAAGGGAGATAAGGTGATAGATGAGATAAAGAGAGTCGTTCCGGAGGTCAATATCGAGGACCTGCGGATACCTTACCGTGCCGTGGCAACTGACCTCTATACTGGCGAGGAAGTCGTGTTCAGCAAGGGAAAATTGTTCGACGCCATAAGGGCCTCGATTTCCATTCCGTCACTTTTCCGTCCCGTCAAGTACGGCTATCATACTCTGATAGACGGTGGGGTCGTCAATACCATGCCGCTTAGCCGGGCAGTGCGCAATGGGCACGACATCCTGGTGGCATTTGATGTGAATCACATTGACTCAGAAAAGATTGCAAGTTATCTCAAAGAACTTGAGGATGTCCGCGCCGAAGACATTGAACTGAAGTCAGATGCATTGGATGCGATTGGCGATTTGGCATTGAAAAAGGGCGTGTCGCTCCTGGATAGAGTCCGGATGATAGGCGATGAAGCGCAGAAAGCCTATAAGGGGATAGTCGAAATCGGCAAGAAGACGAGACAACTCGAGGATGAGGTCAATGACGAAAATATACCGACAAGCGACAACTATTATTCGATATTGACAAGGACCTTCTCGCTGATGAATCACACCATAGCGCGCCAGTCCATCCAACTCTATAAACCGGACATCGTAGTTAAAATGACCTTCGACACATACGGCGCAATACCCGATTATGCCAAAGGCGAGGAAATCGCCGCCGAAGGCCGTGAACTGATGTCCGCCGCCCTCGACGAATATGAGCGCGCTGAGGATGAGCAGAGCTCCGTCATGTCCGGACAACGGAAGTAAGTCAATGCCCCTCTGCATCCGACCTGCCGGAAATATACGGTGTTTTCACTATGTTTCATTTAAAATAGTGGAAATGATGTGACGGGAACGTATTTTCGTCATTGATTGTTGACAGAAATTACTTGACTTCTATAAATTCAATCAATGATGAAAAGGGAAATTATTAAATTGGTGGCGGCATTGACAATTGTGTCAATGTCAGTGTCTTGCGGGAAAGAAAACTCATCCGGACTCATATTGTTGATGTCCGATTCTGAGACTGTTGACCACAATGCCCAGGAAGTGAAGCTCGGCTATAAGTTGCTTCTGGACAATGGTTCGGACATTTCTGTTACGACGGATGCGGATTGGGTCAATGTCGGTACACCTGGCGAGTCCGAAGTTGCTCTTTCGGTTTCGCAAAATGATTCCAGAACAGAGTCGCGTGTAGCGGAAATCGTTGTAGGCTATGGGGATATGGAACCATTGACATTCACATTGACACAAGATTATTTGCGTCCTGTGATTGGCCTTAAACGTCTTTCCGAAACGGTCGATTGTCAGCCGCAGGAGTATTTTGTGTCGTGTGAAATCCTGAATCCCATTGATGGTGAGGAGTTTAACGCGGAAACGGAACAGGAATGGTTTGAAATCGTCCTTGAACAGGAGAAGGGAGGCATCAGGCTGCAAATTCCGGAAAATGCGACAGCGGAGGATAGGTCAGCGGAGATTATTTTCACTTACGCGGGCGCTGAAACCCGTACGCTCGCATTTGTCCAGAAAGCCGTCAAGGAATATGAATTCATCGGTGGAATCAAATGGGCATTGAACAACTGCGGTGACCCGTCGAGCCCTCTCGGAAGCTATTATAATTGGAGGGAGCGTGAAACTGCGTGTCCTGATGGCTGGCGTCCTGCAACGGCAAAGGAAATGCAAAAGCTGTTTTACTATGGGTCAGCATGGACTTCGCACAACGGCGTCAGCGGACGCTGGTATTCAGGAATGGTAAAATATGCTGAGGATGTTCCTCGGATTTTTCTGCCGGCTGCAGGTGGATGTTGGTTCGGCAACTTCCGTGAAATCGGGGTGTGCGGTTACTATTGGTCTGACAACGTGATGAATTCAGGCAATGTAAGCGGTTATGGCGTAAAGGATTACGCTATCCAGATAGGAGTAGGACTAAGCACTAAGGACAACAGCCGCTATTCGCTCCGCTGCGTGCAGGATTGAGGAGATTTGGGCTAGGTGGTTGTGATTTGCATTTTGTTCCGCATAAAACGTTTTTGCGGAACAAACGGCCTCTGAAAATGCATTCGGTGTAACTTAAAACGTTTAATTGGAACAAAAGTCGTTTAAAAATAATCAGTGTAGAGGATGCCGTCGAGGTGGTCGCATTCGTGCTGGAAGATGACGGCGGTGAAACCCTGGATGGTTTCGGTCGTGTCGCGTAGGGTCTTGGCGGACGTGTAGGTGATGTCAATGTCGCGGTAGCGGGCTACTTTTCCGCTTCTTCCGGGAATGCTGAGGCATCCTTCAGAACCAAGTACCTTTTCTCCGCGGCTGGCAGCGACCAGGATGTTCGGATAGACTTCGAATGGCGCTCCGGACTTGTCGAAACGCTGTACAGCCACGATGCGGCGCGAGATCCCGACCTGCGGACCGGCGATTCCTACCCCATCCTGCTCCGGCGATGTCACCGTCGCCACCATCTTTTCTGCCAGGGTTTGATATTCAATGCTTTTCAATTCGTTTTCATTGATTCTGCCGCAACTTTTCCTGAGGGTCAATGAATCCGAGGCGTCATTGACCGTAAGCACACGCATTGTGGCTCCGCCGTTCATGATCAGAGACTTTTCCGCATCGCTCCATCCGCTTTGGCTGGCGCATGATATGGCGGCCATGGTCATCATTGCCGCGAGAATGTTTCCGAGAGTTTTCATAATGTCATATTTGTATTTTATGTTTTTTTCTTCTACCCGAGACCATCATCGAAAAGACGGAATCACAGATTGGGTCATGTCATTCATTCTTCAGTCTTGAGCGTTACGATTTTACAAGGATGACCAGTTGCCGGGACAATCTTCTCCAGGAGGTCCGTCATCTTGATTTTCAATGTTGCCGTATTGATGCATGGGTGACATCCCAGATAGTCGGATTTCATCAGGTCATTGTCAATGACCAGCATGACTTTATGTTCATTGTCATTGATAAGGCCCATTACCGAAACCGAGCCGGGGTGGATTCCCAGCAGTTCGGTCATTTTGCTTTCGTCCGCGAATGACAGCCTGGCGCAGCCGAGTTCCGACGACAGGAATTTGGTCTTGAAATGCTTGTCGCCCGGAAGCATCAGGAGATAAAACTGGGTCTGTTGGCGATTGCAGAGAAACAGGTTCTTGCAGATCGGCACTCCGAGCGTCTTCTCGATTTCCTGGCATTGTTCCATGGTGTACGCAGCCTCATGACAAACCGTCTCGTATTGGATGCCGATCGAATCCAGAAAATCATAAGTCCTTGTTTCCACCTCGCTCCGTCCCTCGTCGCTGTCCGGTCGGCCGATATAATGTGTAATCATTGTTCCTTAATGTCTATTTTATTATTCTGTGCAAAATTATTCTGTGCAAAGTTATACAATAATCGGCGTTTTCCTGCGATAATTTATTCCTGCTTTTTGTGGTTGGTGTGGTCCTTCTATATTATCTTTGCAGCATAATTGCCCTATATGGAGAACAACCTTTTGATATATAATATTGGGGACGGTGCCCAGGCCTTTACTGCAGGCCGCGACGCTGTCCTCCCATGTCATGTCATTCAGCCGCACCAGACACATTCCGTCAAAGTGGCCTGCATTGATGATCCCGGAATTGCCAGAGAACAGCTGGAAGGTGTGGATGCATTGGTTACCAACCTGCGTGGAGTCGCCATTGGAGTCAGGACTGCTGACTGCATCCCCGTCCTGCTGTATGATCCTGTCAGAGGGGCCATCGGAGCTGCTCATAGCGGATGGCGGGGCACGGTGAACATGATTGCAAAGAAGACGGTAGGGGAGATGATTCGCCTGTTCGGATGCTCTCCGTCGAATATTCGTGCGGTAATCGGCCCCGGAATAGGGTTCGACAGTTTCCAGGTAGGGGAAGAGGTGGCCCTTGTCTTCAAGGAGTCCGGATTTCCGGTTGACCGTATCTGGGCCTTCAGGGGAGCAAGGGCAGAGAACTCAATGGCGGGAGGACATCACATTGACCTGAAGGAATGTGTGAGGATTTCGCTTGTTGACTGCGGTGTTCCTGCGGATAATATCCAGGTCTCGGATATCGACACCTATATTGATGACAGGTTTTATTCCGCAAGGCGTGAGGGGACTCAAACCGGCAGGAACATCAATGCCGTAAAGATGGTGTAGGGCCCGTCGTTCCGTTAGAAACCATGACTCATTTTGTGGTCGAATTGACTTCATTCCAATATGAGCGACAATTATCAGTTTCTTACCCATGCGCCTGTCCATCGGGTGATAGGCGAAATGGCGATACCGACTATCATATCAATGTTGTTGACCAGCGTATATAACCTGGTCGACACTTTTTTCGTGGGACAGATTGACACGCAGTCAACAGCGGCAGTAGGTATCGTGTTCAGCGTGATGTTCTTCATTCAGGCCTTTTCTTTCTTCTTCGGCAACGGCTCCGGAAACTACATCTCCAGACAGCTTGGTGCCCAGAAGGTAGAGGATGCAGAGACGATGGCAAGTACGGGTCTCTTTTACACATTGGCATTCTCAATCCTGATCATGCTGACAGGCTTGCTCTTCCTTGAACCTGTCAGTATCCTACTTGGCAGTACACCCACCATTCTTCCATATACATGTCAGTATCTTGGCATCAGTCTTCTTGGCACGCCGTTTATCATGGGAACCTTCTGTATAAACAACCAGATGCGATTCCAGGGGTTCGCCAAGTATTCCGTATATGGAGTAGTCATCGGTTCCATCATCAATTGTCTCCTTGACCCTCTCTTCATCTTCGGCTTCTCCATGGGCGTTCGCGGAGCAGCATTGGCCTCGGTCATAGGGCAGTTTTGCGGATTCATGATCCTGCTCGTGATGAGTAGAAAGGAAGGTGTGATTCATTACAGTCCCCGCAAAATCTCCTTCGAAAGCAGATTTGTGAAGGAAATCATTGCCGGAGGCACACCATCCCTTTCCCGGCAGGGACTTGCAAGTATCAGCACCATTGCCCTCAACAGCGTTGCCGGCAATTATGGCGATGCGGCCATTGCCGCCATGAGTGTCGTAAACCGCATCACTATGTTCATATTCAGCGTGATCATTGGCCTCGGACAAGGATATCAACCGATGTGCGGCTTCTGTTATGGTGCAAAACTTTACGATAGGGTAAAGAAAGGCTTCTGGTTCAGCACAAAGATCGGCATGGTGTTCCTTTTGTTCTGGGCTGTGGTCCTTATCATCTTCAGCAAGGATGCTGTCGCGTTGTTCCGCAATGATCCTGAAGTGATTGCCATCGGTATTCCCGCATTGCGTTACCAGATGATCATGTTTCCTGTATGCAGCTTTATGATGATGTCCAACATGATGATGCAGACCTGCCGGAAGACCATACGTGCCAACATACTTGCCGCTTCGAGGCAGGGTCTGTTTTTCATCCCTCTGATCATCATCCTGCCTCACTGTTTCGGACTTTTTGGCGTGGAAATCTGCCAGGCAGTGAGCGACCTCATTTCTTTCGTGGTGACCATTCCTATAGTGTGGTCCGCATTCCGGGAAATGAAATGATGTGTTATAGGTGTTGGCTGCGTTCCCACGCTGTGTTTTGTAACTAATTGACAATCAACGTTTCTGAAAATAAAGCGTGGCTGCGTCCCGCCGCAAATGCCCTTAAATCAGGTATGTATTACATCATTTCCTGCAATAATCTGCAGGCGGATTAGGGCAAATGCATTACCTTTGTTCAAAATGAAATGATTATGTCAAAGGTTGATAAATATATGGCGCTGATTCCGCGGATCCAGTCAGTCCTTTCAGGGGAGACTGATGAGATTGCAAGGATGTCCAACATGGCAGCTTTGCTTCACTTTGAATTCGGCTTCTGGTGGACAGGGTTCTATCGCGTCGTTTCGACTGATGAACTGGTGCTAGGGCCATTCCAGGGACCTGTAGCCTGCACCAGGATAAAGAAGGGCAGGGGAGTCTGCGGCACTTCATGGAGCGAGGATCGTACACTTGTCGTCCCTGATGTTGAGCAGTTTCCCGGACACATCGCGTGTTCAAGCGAAAGCCGGAGCGAGATAGTCGTTCCATGCCGTAAATGCGGCCAGATTGTCGCGGTGCTTGACATTGACAGTAAGGAGCTTGCCACATTCGATGAAGTGGACAAGGAGTATCTTGAGCAGATAGTGTCAATGCTGTATGGCAAAGAAAGCCAAAGGGGATAGTGTATTTGCGGAGAGAACTATTACTAATATCATGAAAGCAGAATTTGCGGGCCAGATGGTAGTCGCGGACACCAAACCACATTATAACATCAGGTAGGTCTTCGTCTTTTGTCTTTATTGCTTTTTCTTCGTGTCGGGCAGAAATCCGGCCACGACGCCGAGAAGTGGCAGATAGGCGCTGGCATTGAAAATGAACCAGATGCTTGTCTTGTCCGCGAGCCATCCGAAGAATGCCGAACCGATGCCGCCCAGACCGAACATGAGACCGAAGAAAACACCGGAAATCATTCCGATCCTGTCTGGCATCAGGTCTGTTGCATATACGACAATCGATGAGAATGCAGACGAAATTACCAGACCTATGATGACTGACAGAGCTATGGTCCAGAAACAGTTTACATGTGGCAGCAGCAGGGCAAAAGGCGCTGCTCCCAAGATGGAGCCCCATATTATGTATTTTCTTCCGTACTTGTCACCTAAAAGTCCTCCGCCTACGGTGCCGAGCGCCGATGCCGCGAGGAACGCGAAAAGGCATAGCTGGGAATTCTGCACTGTCATCGAAAACTTGTCCATCAGGAAGAATGTGAAGTAGCTTGTCATGCAGGAGAGGTAAAAGTATTTGGAAAAGATCAATGCCACCAGAATGAGCATTGCCGTATGAACCTGACGGCGTGGGATATCATTGCGTATATCAGCATTGATCTCAGGATGGTCGGTATGGGTGGCAATCCTTTCCTTGTACCACGATGCGACGTACAGAAGTATTACTGCGGCCAGGATTGCTATCAATGCGAACCACCGGATGGAGCTCTGTCCGAAGGGCAGGACTATGAGCGCTGCCAGAAGCGGCCCGAGTGCATTTCCCCCGTTGCCTCCTACTTGGAATATCGACTGCGCCAGGCTTTTCTTTCCTCCAGATGCCATCTGGGCCACTCTGGAAGCCTCCGGATGAAATATTGACGACCCCATTCCGATGATTCCCACGGCAATCAGAATTGTCAAGAATGTGCTGGCGCCGGAGAGCATGAGCAGTCCTGCCAATGTGAAGCACATTCCGATGGAGAGGGCGTAAGGTGCAGGTCTCCTGTCGGCATAATAGCCTGTGAATGGCTGAAGAATGGATGATGTCATCTGGAAGACCAGCGTTATAATGCCTATTTGTGCAAACGAGAATCCATAGGTGTCCTTTATTAGCGGATAAATGGACGGAATCACTGACTGAATCAAATCATTCAGAAAATGACCGATGCCACAAGTAATCAGTATTGAATAAGCTGTGCCGTCATTGGAAATATTTTCGGCTTGCCTGCTTTTTAGATTGATATTCATTGTCTATTGTCTTGACATAAAACACAAGGTCTTCAGAAAGTGCCGCAAAGGTCGCTTCTATTTTATCTTCAATGTCCGCAGATAATCCTTCTGCCCGGGTGTAATCCTGTAACTCTCGATGGCCTTCTGGATGGTCTTGTTGTGAGTCCATGGGGCAAGCCGCTTCTGCTCGATGTAGGGAATCGTTGCGTCCCATTGCTTGGCAAGAGCTGTGGCGAAGAACCAAGCTACCATCATCTTCACGTAATATTCTTCGCTCCTTACTGATGCCGGAATTTCAAGATATTCAGCCTTGAAGTCTTTATCCAGGTAATGCGACATAAGTGTCTCTATACCAAACCTGCAAGTGAAAGCATGTCGCGAGCTGCACCAATTGTTTATCTTTTCTGTCAATGCTGCCTTATGTTTTGCGAAGACTTTCGGAGACATGATGTCGCAGACCGCCCAGTTGTCCACATAAGGAAGGAACGCATCTGTCAAACTGATGCATTCTTCATAGTCCTTGACCTGTGAGATAAGCAAGCTGTGCAGCATGTTCTCGTCATAGTATTTGTGAGGCAACTGATGCACAAAATCATTGACCTCAACCTCTTTCGCGAACTCCTTTGCGAACTTGCGCAGCACAGGTACGCGGACTCCAATGACGCTTTCCGGCGGTACGCCAGGCGTCAGTCTCGACTGGAATTCGGCATACTGCATGTCCTGCATGGCGAACAGCCTTTTTTGTAGTGGGGTAGTCTCCATCAGATTTTAATCTTTTTCCACTAAAATCCTAACTCCACATCCTTGCCGAACGGTGCGAGCGAAAGTCCGGCCATCTTGAAATGCTGCTTTCCCCATGGAATGCCGATGAGCGTGATACATAAGAGCAAACCGAAGAATAAATGCATGAGGCAGGCCCACAATCCGCCGAAAATCAGCCAGAGTAAATTCAACGGGATGCGAATGCAACCTGTCGGGCAATCCGTGTCTCTCAATGTGGAACCAAAAGGCCATAGGCAGAGCAGACCGATCTTGAAAGTCTGCAACGCAAAGGGAATGCCGATGATGGTACATGCAAGGGCCAGACTGCCAGTGAAATAACCGATGGCTGCTTCGAGACCTCCGAAAAGCCACCAAAGTAAGTTTCCTATAATTCGCATAAGATTATTGTTTTATATTCTGTATGGTGTATTGTTGTTTTTCTTGTGTCGATTAGAAGAAAACCATATTTGACTTAATTTCTTCAATCATCTTTTGTGGTACTTCATTCTCACGCGCAATTTCTGGCCACAATGATGCCGCCTGGCAGACTTCGGCTATAATTCGTGCTGCATTTTTGATGTTATTCTTGACACCGCATTCGAGTAGGTCTTCTTTAGTGATGCTGCTGAATTTGCCGTTTATCGACATCTGGTGAGCTGAAGTCCACTGTCCGTCTGGATTGTAGGCATACCCCATATCGTAGGCAGGAGAAAGCCGCCATTTTCCGTCTCTGTCCATCAGAAAAGAAATGTTCTTCGTGTGGTCGTCCTGGTTCCGCACCACAACATTGAACACCATTCTGCGGAACATCTCCTGCGCTTCCTTGTAGGAAAGCCGCAGTCCGCGCATCACAGTGAACGCCTGTTCATAAGAATATGCCCTGAGCAGCCTATAGTCGAAGTGTGCAATTGCGCAGAGCGTTTGCATGTGCACTTTTTGTCCATTAAGCCGGTCGAACCTCTTTGTCAGGAAATGCGCTCTACCATTCTCTTCAATCAACGAGCATTCTGCCATTTCAATGCCGCATTTCTTCACAAGTCGTGAGAAAGAGTACTCCAGTCGACCGAAGTTTTCAGTCTCCTTGAACCCGGCAGTGGCTGATACGCCGTCCAGTTTGATGATATAGTAGTCGAACCCGTCTGGTGCCTCGGCCTGTCCAGAACGGATTTCCCCAGTCTCTTTGTTGAAAGCAATGATTGCCTTGGCCCGTTGCCCTCCGGCTGAGGTGCCGAGGCGCAGAATCTCTGCGATGGCGGCCTTTTTGTCGGAGCTGATGTTTACGTTAAAGCTTGATTTGTCGGCAAGGGCTTCTCTGGCTACATCCACCAAAGAATCAACCTCTATCCTGATATCCGTATCAATGGCTTCGATGGCCGGTTCGAACTCAAGGGCTCCCATACAGCGCTTGCCAAGAAAGCAAAGCGCCTCAATCGCATTGCCGCTGGTCCGGCCTGTCAGGGCCAGCCATTTCTCGAAAAGGGCGCGGCCGTATGTGTCCGGTAGGGAGTCCGCCAACATCCCAGGCAGGCCTTTGAAGGTGGTTTTGTTGAGCTCTCCAAAACTATATACACGTCCTTCCCTTACGGGCATCATCAGCGGTGAAGGCTCAATGCCCAGTTGCACAAAGCCCGGATCATACTCGAACTGTGCGATTTCATATCTCGGATCCCAACGTACGGAGCCAATGGGATGGCCATATAAATTGACACGAGCTACGTCTACCATTCTGTTTCCTCCTTGTTCTCTATTTTGTATCCTTTGGATGCCCGTTTGCGCACATGCTTGTTTGCTTTGCTGGCCAACTCGTAGTATTCATTCGGACTCAACTGCTCTTCATTAACGAGGGGAATGAAGATGTCGAGCTTGCCCAATGTGCGCAGGATGCGAATCAATGACTCTAATGTTTTCACCGCTCCTTCTTCCATACGCTTTATGGTGGAGATGGAAACACCGCTCTTGTCTGCCAGTTCCTCCTGTGACATGTTCTGCTTCAGGCGTACCGTTTTTATTTTGACGCCGATCCTGTCGCAAATCTCGATGTCTGTAAGCATGTAGATATTGTCTAACATATTAAATCTGATACTTTATGCGGTAAATATAATAATAAAAGTTCAAAATTGAAATATTAGTTAAAATGGTTTTTGAGGCTCGTTTCCCATATTGTATGGCAAACCGTGGGCATCGGTTCAGCAGTCGATCATCAGTTTCAATGCTTCGGTTCAGATTTCTGCCTGAAACCACACGTATGGCCTCAATACAAAGGTAGTGAATTATATGGACTCGACAGTTGTCCGATGTGCTACCGATTGGATATTTTTATATTGGCCTGACCCACTACGTTTTCTGGATGGAATCCGCAAATGAAAACCTGGCGGCTCAGCTTATGGGCCGACCGCCAGGCAAACCTGATACCCGTATCGTTCTACAAGAATTTTTGTGGCCTTTGCGGGAATATATTTATATCAATCTGTCAGAATGCCACTTCCATCGGGTCGGCGTCGGATACTGTGAATGTTCCGACTTCGCGGCCGCCTTCACGGAGTTTGAAAACTTGGCCATACCAGCAGACTAGTTTGTCAGGTGCGGCAATTGTGAACGTGACGAGATGGTATGTTTTGTCCGGGTTGATTTCTTCCTCTTTGAAAATTTCGCTGAGTTCTGCACTGACGTCTATTGCCCCGTCGAAAAACTGTAGCTTGTGGCCCGGAGTGACAGGGGCTGTCTTTCCTGTAATGTGGAGTGTTCCGACGACTTTCCGTGTCACGATGACTCTTTTAGTCTCAGGTGATGTAATGACAGCTCCTCTTTCTATGTCGAAAGCTGACATTTGCTCAGTTCCGGCTAATAAAACCCCAGGCTCGTTACCCTTTTCGGCATATTCCAATACTTTGCCAAAGAGTGAGAGTTGACCGACGGTCATATTATAGTTTTTCTTATTATCGGATCTCTGGAGGACTTTGATTTTGTCGTTGGGATAGAGTTTTCCCGATAAAATCGTACTTTCAAGCACCAATCCCTTATCTTTTATCTTATAAACATCCTTTACAGAGCCGAGGAACGTGTCTTCGACTTCAATGGTGAATGAACCGATTTCCGGGTTTTTGAACCTGTTCATTGTCACGGTGATTAAGGCTGTGCCGGCTTTATTGCCGATGATGTTGAAATCATTGTCAACTGTGGCGACTTCAGGGTCGTCGCTGTTGAATGTGAATTGAGTTGGGAATTCGGTATCCACACGGCAAACGTGGTTCAGCTGGCGGACAGGATAGAACAAAGGGCGCGTTTGGCGGCTGCCTGACACTGAGACTTGCAGTCAATGCGGTGCTCTTGTGGGGGAACTGTATCGCCATGAAAAACAGACAAAAAATCCGGCCGAAACGACCGGAATCAGATATAGATATATAGACGACAATTCCTATTGTATCAATAAAGTGACAGATATTCTAATATTTCACGTCTGATAGAACGGAAATTCACAACTGAAGTATCATAGCTTGAATAATCCCATATTATTTTATTGACAAAGTTTTGTGCCGTAATTGGAGACCGTTTGGCAACCATCTGCAATAGGGTATAATCATTTATCCCATCTCTCATTGCTTTGAATCTGATTGACGGATAAACCTTCATATACGCTGGATAGATTATATGAGAATCGCCTCCTGGCCAATCATTCGCCGGGGCAGATACATCTTTCCAAGGGTCTCCATCCGCACTCCATGAATTCAACCCCCAATGGAGATATCCGTCTGTTTCGTATTTGAAATTTATCCAATGCAGGATTCTTGTTTTTATAAGAGGAAGAGTCACGTATCTATTCGCATAATTGCTTCTGGGATACATGCATGTGTAAAACCAACATTGGTGTTGATCCGGTATATCCCGATATGCAGGCCACTCCAATTCATCCAGTTGTGGAATAACAATGTCAATAAGTTCTTGATTAAAATAAGGAGTGCGATACGCCTCAATTATTTTCAAGTCCGGAGCAGATTCCTTGATGATTCTAGCAATAGCTTCCCACGAATCAATGTTTTCTTTGATTGGCTCGTCGCCCACATGTTGAACATATATGTCAAGCCAGCTTCTTCCATCTCCAAGTTCCTGTGATTTGAGATGCGATGACAGGCAGCGGAAATAGTCCTTTACATAGTTTACTGCACGTTGATCATCCAAGGATAATTTGACATAATTGAATTTTCCGTCTTTGTCTTGTATCGGGGTCAATACCCAAAATGGATCAGTCCACCGATTGGTAGACCTCTTCGCAATATGATTCCCTTCAATAAACTTTACCGGTAAGCATGACAGCATTTCTTCAATGCTCTTGTCCATCTTCTGGAAATTAAAGGCAATATTTCCATCCGCATCAATATATGGTTCCCCTTTTTCATATAGCAACCATACATTCTGCCCGTATGCAGCCGCAGTTGTCAAGACTTCTTTTTTGCATTTTTTATATTTTCTTGAACCTTCAATCATTTCTTTACCATTGTTCATATGTTTGAATTCTTCCGGGAAATACCAATTGCTGATAAGTAGTGATTGTTCTTCAAGCTGAACGGGGAAGACTTCAATGTAAACTTCTTTTGTCAATGATGCCCCGTTGTGTATATTCAAATTTATTCGCCCGTTATATAATCCGGGTTCTGTATCCTCTGGTATTGAAATGTCAAGATACATCACTGTCGGTGTAGATGAATCCACTTCAGTTCTGTTACTTATTACAATCGGGTCAGGATACATGGCATCTGATGGTAAAAGTGCGTCAGGTGCTGATGGTGTATAGTTATGTCGTGAGCACACATATTTTACCCATCCGATTTCAGGCTTGGCTTTCAATACCGATCCAGATGGGGATTTGAATTTTCCACTACTAGCTTCTATGGTCGATCCGTCCTGTAGTGAATCAATCATAAATTGGAATACGGCATGTTCACCTCTGGCAACACAGACTGTATCTGATGATTGACCGTCAGGAGAAATACCTTTGATAGGATTGACCAGCGGGTCAAGAGTCTTTATGCGTTCGGATGATGATTTTTCAATATGGTTAACGGTTCTAGGGAAGACCGTAAGTCTGAGCTCGGTAGAACCATATGGTACAAGGTCCAGCCATACAGTATTATCCTTTATGGGTTCTGCAAAGCCTCCTTTGGGCATAACAGGGGTATATCGGCTGGAATCCAATTGCCACGCTATTTCTTTTGCTGGAACCTTCAGAATGTATGGCGAATTGCCTTCATCATATGGATAATCACCAACAGAGTAACTGTCATTCTTCTCTGTTACAATCTCTGAGGCATGACTTAGATCAAGAGCATAGTTCCATTTCCCTGTAGGAATCATAGACCAACACTTGAAATCAGGATTTCCTGGGACTTTGCCATTCATGTTCGCATATACGTTAGTATCCTCCTCTTTTGAGTGTGGGACACTGAAGGAATAAAGCAGGGGGCCTCTTGTGATGAACAGGCCTTGATTACGAACATCAGTAATTCGAGGACTCATATCCAAAGACAGTGTGATGTGATCACCATCAGAGAACGCTCTCTCTATCTTGACAAAAGTTCCCGGAACCATTTCCATATCCATCAACTTTCCATTCACCCGGATTTGAGAATCTGATGACCATTCGGGAATCCTCAGACAAAAAGATAAAGTCGTCGCCGCAGATAGAGAGAATTTGAAATCTATCAATCCGTCAAATGGATAAAGAGTCTTTTCCTCAATCGTACAATCAACTGCATCTTTTGTCTTGAACCGATACGTTGTAGGCGCGTATAATGCTGCTGTAATCTCATCATGATTGCCACGCAGCCAAGTATATGCTGTATAATCCGGCATAAAACGATGTACGTTTCCTGAACAGCATTCTGTTTCATGTGTCGGTCTGAAAGCCATCCATGTAGAACCGTGGAAGAATTCATTGTGGTTGCTATTTCCAGTAGCGATTACTTGATTGACAGATGAAAAGTACTGGAGAGACTTGAAGTCTTTTGTGACAGCTCCAGGTCCAGCATTGAAGACAGCACGTTCTATCTTATCAGCCCACTTCGCATCTCCGGTTACCGTCAAAAATTTGATCAGGCTCCATGTGTAGTCTGTTATATCACACGTTTCATGACTGTTAATAATGTTCTCATTCCCGACGAGGGCCTCAGCACCGGCCGGAACACCATCAGGAAGCATATGGTCGCGGGTCAGTTTGTATTCTGCATTCAACGCCAGATCACGGTACATCTTATTTCCTGTGTATGCATATAACAACATCGGCAATTTCAATTCTTCGGCACAAGTTACACCATGCATCACCAATCTTTCATCATTCCTACATGTTTCTGGAACAAGATCAATAAAAGTCCCGGCATTCCATGCTTTCTCACACATTTCAAGAAGTTTCCGGTCACCAGTCTTCCCATAAACCCAGAGCATTCCCTCCAAGCTGACAATATTTCGCCAGTTACCAATTTCCTCAATCGTGAAATTCAGATAATGTTTGTGGAGTGCATCAATGACTCTCTGGTCACCAGTCCTTTCGTAATATGCCTCAAGGACACGGAAATACACGCACATAGGCCACATTGATTTGATTTTAGGATTACCAAGTACGCCTTTGTCTGAGGCATGCGCCAATGTGTAGTTTATCCCATCTACTGCTGTGTCAACCATATCTTGATCATCGATCAGGTAACCAAGTCTTATGAGCCCGTCAGTATAATATGCCGTTTGCTCATAACGCCACCAATCACTACCGTAAGTTTCGGTATTACGTCCTATTTCTCCGTTCCATAAACAGGAATCATAAGGATATGATAAAGCTTCCGGATGCCCTGTCATACCGGATTTCTGTCTCAACAGAAACTCTTTGAGCCATCCCTCCGGTCGTATATCAGAACCTGCTCCACCCTGAAAAACGGAAAAATCCTGCGCAGATGCAGTAATCGCTGCTATCAGCAATAAAAAGGTTGTCAATGTCTTTTTCATGTTCATGTATCGATGCTTATCTATATTTTTTTACTCTGTTATCATCAATCTGACCACTGGTGCACATAAATGTTGAACGCCGTGTTGGTGCTCATACCGAATTCTTCGCAAAGACTGTCGAACTGCATTTTCAAATCGGAGTCCAATCTAATTGTAAGAACTGATTGTGCCATAATTCTTAAGTGTATTCCACAAAAATAGCAAAATGAATGCAATGTGCAACTAGTATGTGTTGATTTTATTGCTAAAAATATAAATAGCAGATTCGTATTGTCCAGAACGACAGGTGTTTTATAAAGAAATTTGCCGGTTCTCAAGAAAAACCATAATTTTGTGAAGTTGATTGAATCAAAAGACATAAAGTTTACCACACTTCGTGCATTGAAACATTCTATACTTATTGCGAAATTTTCCGACTAACGTTTGACAGAACATCGAGGATACATTGATGCGATATACGAAAACCGTCGGAGAGTCATTACCAAACTTTTCGACGGTTTTATTTTTGTGCCTGTTGGTGACAAAAGATATATCTGAATCACTGTCCGTTCCTTTGCTATGGCGGCTCATACAATGGTACATGGCAGCTTTTCGGACACGTGCATACCAGCAGAAACAATACCGGAAAGGATGCGCCCAGGCTGAGTATGCTTCTTCCGACACAATATGATGTCGGGGTGGACAACAATGATTTCACACCGGTCTCTTTTGCGCAGGTGAAAGCAATTATCGAGAAACAAATTGAACAATCAAAGAAAGGAGAACAATAAGATGAAGATACCATAGAGGTTCCGTGCTGAACAGCGCCTTTGCCAGTGAATACGGAGATCTGATTGCCGACAGCCGGATCGATGCCTGGATTTACGGGCATTCGCACACCAACATTGACACTGTGATTGGCGGTACCCGTATAATCAGCAATCAAATGGGATATGTGTTTGAAGATGAACACCTGATGAACGGATTTGATCCGGCCAAGTTTATTGAAATTTAATGGGCATATAGAAATGAGTGAAAGAAAGATAATAGATAGAAACTTCCTTGTTGATTTGGCGAAGGAAGTTGGTCTGAACGCCTCACAGTTGGAGGCGTTAGGCACAATGCGTCATTGGGAGATTAGAGTTGGTGGCGATATGTTGGATCGTTTGGTTGAGATCCAGAGTCAATTCGAGCGGCTTTACGTAATGGGCGACGATGATTATCGGGGATTCTATATCGAAGTACCACGGCCTGCGCCGGAAGAGTGGGGCGATGCCGAGGAATTGATTGCTACTGGGGAATATGAAAGCCGGGAGTCGTTTCTCGAGGATTGGCTTGCATGCAATCCTATGGAAACCAGGTGGTTCCATGTTGCTTCGTGTAGATACAGGGATTCCAGGTCAATCCGTATTACGGACAGAAAGCGTACACGCTTTATCATTGCGAATCGCTCCAATTGTGAGGATGCAGAGTCAGATTATTTATGGTCCAAAGAGATCCTAATCAGCCTCTTTGACTATCTGGAACGGCTGATTGATGTCATTGTCGCAAATCCGGATGGATTCAATGATTATGTGGCGCACAACCTGCCGTACCAGCAACGAACAGGACGCATTTCACAAAAAGAATTCGACGACATTGTACCGATTTTTAAGATTGAGGTAGAAGATATGGAAACGGCCATCAAGGCATTGGAGGACTCAGTGAATGGGTGTTCTGTCCCTCTTTTGGAAACAATGACTATTCGAAAGTATTGCTCCTATTACCGCATTGCCAATGAGGCGTATGAAACTTATTATCGGAATAGGGGAGTTGGTGAATGTCTCTACGTAGATCCTCAGGATGTCCCGGAAGAACTGCGTGATGTTGTTTACTATAAGCGAGTGAAGTTCGTGGATGTGACGGAAATGTACGACATTGATAGTCTGGATGATTTCAGAAGGTTCGCAACTGATCACTATGGTGAGCTGGGACTGTCGCGTCTGAATATTCTTGCCTCAAACGACCGACAACACGGGTGGAAGATTGTTGTTTCCAACAGTTATTCTGCCAAAGTCGAGCTAGCTATTGAGGTTGCTACGGCTCTGTATAAGGCCGGAGTTCCGCTGATGATATACGACGCGGAAAAGTTCCTGAAGATCCTGAAGGAAGAAGATTATGTGCGACTGGTTCCTGAGTCTTTCCACAATTATATGGGCTATCAAGAAGAGGGGTGTGTATACGAACTACCATGGGAATATGAATGCTCGGAGGATGACGACTCGTTTCTGACTTTGAAGCAATACCATTCGCTTGTTTCTATTGCAGAATGGCAGCCTGAATCTCGTGTAAAACCTATCTCCTGACGAAATGTGTATATGAGACTTGGTTTACCATATGTGGTTAAGCCAAGTCTTTCAGCGTTTTCCTGACTTCCTTATCTAAGGGGGTAAAAACGAAATGTGGTCAGTTGGAGATTGGAAGTGATTGAGAGTGTGGGAGTTGGGGAAATTGATGGAAAAACGAAATGTGACATTGGATTAACATTGGGTTAACATTTGAGGGGAATTTGAATGGTGGTGTTTGAGTGGTGTTTAACTTGAGGGGCTTGAAAGGGATCGAAAAGTTAACGCCGGCTGAAGAAAATGATGGAAGCTGTCTATAAAGACCGTTTTGACGGTTATATAGGCCGCTTTTATTGTATCCGGTAGTCTGGGCGGTCTGGCGTTAAAAGAGCCCTAAAAAGGCGTTTAAATCGCCCGGATGGTTATTCCGATAATAGAGCCTTTATCCCTCTTTACAGATGTATGAAAAAATCGGCAAAAATAGAGAGGGGTGTCACTTGGGGTGTCATTAGGGGTGTCACCTATAAAACGAAATGTACTTAATGGGGTGTCATTAGGGGGGTCAAATTTGTGTAAAAAATGACCTTATAATCGTAGGAAACTAACCGAAACCGCCTTGAAATTGCATTAAAAATGCCGTATAAGTACCCCAAAATGCACATTGTTTTAGGATGAAAAACCGCATAATCGCTTGAACAGTAACGAAAAAGCATTCAAAGGGCATTCAAAAAGCGTGTGTGCGGTATAAAAGAAGAGTCACGGGATCGATAAAAGATGCCGTGACTCTTCATTATTATATGTGATTATCTTACTCTATCGTGTGGAATGTGATGGAGGCCTTGACGATGGCAAGAGCGTGAACGCTTTCAAGAGGAATGTCTTTCGGCTGGAAACGTTCGTTCTGGCTTACCAGTCGGATGTAGTCCGGGCGATCTGACTTCTGGACATATTTGACGACGGTGAAAGTATCTCCGCCGGCTTCGAATGAGAGAAGATAGATCTGGCCCCAAAGGATACTGTCAAGGGTGAGCTCAAGTCTCTTGTAGATTATGATATCTCCGGATTTGAGCAGCGGTGTCATAGACTCTCCCCTGACATAGATTGCACCATCAACCGGCGGAAGATTCGGAACACGAAGATAGTCCTCCGGATTGATATGGTTGTCTGTGAATATGGCCATCAGACCTGCGGTTGCGCTCAAATCATAGAGAGGAATGTCCTGGACATCCAACTTCCGGTCTGTGCTCAGGGCGAATGTGTGAGCCGGCTTAACTTCAGAAGAAGATTTAAGCATCTCTCCATCTCCAGTAAGAAGCCAATCTGATGATATATTATAAGAATATACCAACTGGGACATAATTTCTGTACCAGCCATCATTCTTTTATTCAGAATTTCTGAAAATTTAGACGGCTTAACGCCCAACTCGTCAGCCAACGCCGATTTAGATAAGTCTGGCCGCGAATCGAGGATATATTCAATCGCTCGAATTGTCCTGTTGTTGATATCTATTTTATCCACCATAATTGTTAAATTTCAGAAATTCTGTTGTTAATTCAGAATTTCTGTATATATTTGCAAAAAGTTCATCTTGTGAACTCACGTTGCAAATATAGGCAAAAACGACAAACAACAGATATTATGGGAAAATTTATCAAAACATCGGTAATGCTTCGCGCCAAACTGGCAGAGCAGTTTGACGTGTCAGTAAACTGGGTCAAGAAGTCTCTGTGCTTCAAGACCAATTCGAAGACAGCCATCAAGATCAGGGAAGCCGCGCTGGCAGCCGGAGGAGAAGAACTGGAGACAAGCTTCTGCCCTGACTGCACTACAGAACACACCCAGGATGAAATCATTCAGAAATTCAACAATGGAGTAGTGCTGACGATCAGCAAGAAGGACAGCAGTGCAGTGCTTATCCGCAAGGGTGAGGTTGTTAAGAAGTACCGCAATGTCACTTTTGACAAATGGGGGTTTCTGGTGGAACAGGCGAGTTTGATGGCGAATATAAGATAGGAGGAGAGGTTATGAATAATATGCGTGTTATTTCGGTTTGCGAATGCAAAAAGAAACTTGGCAAAGAGACGTTCTCTTTGCTTTATTCAAGAGGAATAATAAAAATGGTTTCTAAATCTTATGTGTTATATGATTCTCTTCCTTTAAAGTACCGTCAGAAGGTAAGTCAATAAAATCATACTGCTTCATTTGGATAATCTTACTATTGACGAAGAGCAGATTTGAAGTAAGAACGAAAGTTTTGATTACCATACGATAATCGTTGGCAAAGAATGATTCTGGGCTGAAATATAATTCATACTGGCGGCAGCTAAATTCTCCATCCGTATAAATGTCAATAATCTTCAACCCAAAAGAAAAAGCATTACAAAGATGCCTTACTGACTCAAGTTCCAAAGAGTAATCTTCAGAAGATAAAGATTCAAGCCTTACTACTTCAACATCAACCAAGATATTACTATCAGAATATTCCATCTTAATTCACTTTATGGAACAAAGATACAAATAATGTAAGATATATGAGGGTTTCGGATACCATACTCACAGTCACTTACACCAATCTCACTCGCAGCGACAACGGCGAGGCGGTAATGAGTACGCAATGTTATAAGAGTTTGTTGCGTCGCTCTCGCATCAATGTCGTCGTGCGTGGCGGCGGTCTGGGCAAGGTCGCAGAGGTGGAGTGGATGAGCCTGCCGGACAGGTTCAAGGTGAAGTATATCGCGAAGTATGGAGATCCGGAGGAGGCGCAGTTAAGACAGAACAGTATGATAACATTCGATGAGAAAGCCCGCGTGTTCTTCGCGCAGTATGAGCTTCCGGACGGGAGTCCTCTGAAGGAAGACAAGCAGCAGGAATATATGGTGAACGCATCCGTGCTCAACAAGATGCTTGAGATGGAGACGGTGCAGCGCCGCCAGAGGGCACAGAGAGGAAACCGCACACCGGTGTCGTGGGAGAACATTATGGAGCAGTGCGAGCAGCTCCGCGAGAACTACGGCCATACTCTTCCGAAGAACGCTGCAAGACTTCGTGAGAAGATGCGGCAGTACAGCCGCGAGGGTTACGAGTGCCTGGTGAGCGGTAAGCTGGGCAATGCCAACACGACGAAGATCACCGACGAGGTGGCCGAATGGCTGCTTGCCCACAAGGCTTCCGTGAATCCGGTCTATACGGTGGCTCAGCTGCTCGACCTCTACAACAGCACGGCTGCGGAGAGAGGCTGGAAAGCCATCAAGTCCGCCCAGACTCTCATCGAGTTCTTCGAGCGTCCGGACATCAAGCCTCAGTGGTATGCCGTGGAGCAGGGAGCGCAGAGGGCGAACAACCTTTTCCTGCGTCAGAACAGGACGGTGATGGCAAGCTGCCGCGATGCGCTCTGGTACATCGACGGAACGAAAGTGAACCTCTATTTCAAGTATTGGGATGAGAAGAGCCGCAGGACCAAGGTGGGAACCACGAGCTGCATCTACGTGATGGACGCACACAGTGAAGTTTTCGTCGGCTGGTATATGTGCGAGAGCGAGACCTTCCAGACTACATACGAGGCGCTGAGGAACGCATTCGAGAGGACGGGCTTTATGCCTTACGAGCTCGTTGCTGACAATCAGGCGGGCTTCACCTCAAAGGCAGCTCAGCGCTGGAGAGCGAAACTGGAGACTATCTCCCACACCACCACTCCGGAGAACGGCAAGTCCAAGACGATCGAGTCTGCGTTCGGACGGTTCCAGGCTGAGGTGCTGCACAGGCATATCAACTACACCGGCGGAAACATCACGGCCAAGAGCGCGAAGACGAAGGTGGACGTGGCGAAGATCATCCAGAACGTGGATGCGCTTCCTAACTATGAGGAAGTCCGCGCACAGAACGAGGCTGACATCAACATCTGGAACAGTCTTCCTCATCCGAAGTTCGCCGGCAAGAGCAGGATGGACGTATATCGCTCATCCGTCAATCCTCAGGCAATCGCGCTGACTGACATCATCAGGGAGAAGGTATTCTACATCGCCACGGAGAAGGCTTCGACGTTCAGGGCGAGCGGCATCGAGGTGACGCTGAAGGGAGAGAAGAGAGTGTATGAGGTCTTCAGCGCACCGAACACTCCGGACCTGGAATGGAGGAGGAAGAACACGGGACGCGAGTTCGTGGTGGAGTACGACCCTCACGATCTCTCAAAGGTCCGTCTCTGCATCGACGACCCGAAATATGGTCTTCAGTTCAATACCTGGGCAGAGCCTTATATGATGATTCACCGTGCGATGCAGGACCAGGTCGAGGGCGAGCGCTCATCCATCATATCGGCACTTAACGCCAACAAGAAGGAGATTGTCCGACGAGACCTTCAGACACGTGCACTTCAGATGAAATACGGAGTGGGTTACGAGAGCGCGGGATACAATGCGCCTCTTCCTCAGGGAGTGAGCCGGACGGAGTATCTGAGGTTCGCGGAGGAGATAAGGGCGGAGGAACAGGGTGGAGAGAGGAGAAAAGAGCCGGTGCGCGAGCCGCTTCCGGATTCAGTGGGACAGGTGCAGAAGGCGCAGAGCAATTTCGACATCATCGAGGCGCTGAACAGACTGTAATGACATTTCCGGCATAGCTCAATGGATGAAGAGCGGCGGGTGTGACCTTGACGGAATGGGCACACATCCAGCGACGGAGGTTCGATTCCTCCAGCCGGACCAATACAAACAAACACACAAACATTATGGCAAAGCTAAATGACACACAGAAAAGGGAAATCAGTGAGAATCTGAGAACCTATGTAGGCCGTTATTCTTCTCAGAACAAAGCGGCAAATTCGCTCAAGGGCGTGTCGAGCGCGACCGTCAGCAGCATTCTCAACGGGAACTGGGCACTCATCAGCGATGAGATGTGGATGAAGGTGCAGTCGCAGATCTTCTCGTCCAGAGGCTGGCAGCTGTATGAGACGGTGGCTCACCAGAGCCTGATGCTCTATTTCCTCGACTCACAGGAGGAGAGCAATGTGGTGTGGATTACCGGTCCGGCAGGCATCGGCAAGAGCACGGCGGCAGCACAGTATGCCGAGTCCCACAAGAACGTCTTTCTGCTCACTTGCAGCAGTGATATGACCAAGGCTGACTTTGTCGGTGAACTGGCGTCGAAGATTGGCATCAGAACCCACGGGATGACTGTACGCGAGACCTTGAGGTCCATATTCAGCGAATTGGTGAAGATGGAAAGTCCGCTGCTCATCTTCGATGAGGGCGACAAGTTGGCCGACAGCGTGCTCTATTATTACGTCTCCCTGTACAATGCCCTGGAAGACAAGTGCGGTATGGTGTTCCTCTCGACGAACTATATGGAGGAGAGGATGAGACGCGGTGTGACGAGAGGTCGCAAGGGTTACGACGAGCTGGAGAGCCGTATCTGCCGCAGGTTCGTTCCGCTGAATCTCGTGAGCGCCGCCGAGGTGGAAGGCATCTGTATCGCCAACGGAGTGACAGACAAGAACGCCATCAGGAATGTGGTTGCGGAGGCACACAGTTGTGGCAATGACCTGCGCCGTGTGAAGAAGTCCGTGCACAAGGAACTCCGCAAGAAGGCTGTTCAAGAAGGATTTGAAAAATAGTCTAAAACCGTTCAAACGATATTCAAATGCCACGTTCACTCACAGCTAAAGAGATTCTGGGCATACGCCGCAAGACCATCACCCTTGAGGGAGAGTGGGGCAGGTGCATCGGCACGATGGACCGCTCCGGAGTGGTTTTCTTCTGGGGAAATTCGGGCAACGGCAAGTCTGCGGCAGTCATCTCCCTGTGCAAGGAACTGACCAGATTCGGCAAGGTGCTCTTCATCACTCTTGAGGAGGGGTTCTCGCTCTCTTTCCAGAACACTCTGAAGAGGTTCGATATGTACTCCTGCGGAAGCAAGTTCCAGGTGCTGGAGTCCGCCACTCCGGACGAGCTTGTCGAGAGGCTGACCAAGCCGAGAAGCCCCGAGTTCATAGTCATTGACTCTTACCAGTATATGGGAATGACTTACAGGGAATATCTGGAGTTCAAGGGCAGGCTGAAGAACAAGCTGCTGATATTCGTCTCCCACGCGGACGGCAGGCAGCCGGCAGGACGGGCGGCGAGGTCGGTGAAGTATGACGCGATGCTGAAGATATGGGTAGAGGGTTTCGTGGCGTTCAGCAACGGCCGATTCATAGGCGAGACGGGCAAGGCGGTAATCTGGAAGGAGGGGGCGTGGAATTATTGGAACACCAAGACTAAGGAATCAAATGAGTTCTATTATGAAAGCGATGGAAAAAAAGACGAAGAAGAATGACTATTCTCGGTTTTATGCTCTGCTGAAGCAGAATCCGATGCTTGAGAAGGATGAAATCGTGAGCCAGTTCACGAATGGCCGCACGACTCACGTCTCACAGATGAGCCGTCAGGAGTTCATCCGGATGTGCGACGCTTTGCAGTATGGCAGCCCCACAGAGCAGAGGGCTCGCGAGTTGTCCCTGAAGAGGGCAAGGAGTGCGGCGCTGCTGCGTATCGGCAGGCTCGGGATCTCGACGATTGACAACTGGGACGGCATCAATGCTTTCGTGTCGAGTCCGAAGATAGCAGGCAAGAAGTTCTACGATATGAGTGTGGATGAGCTCAACTCTCTGGTGCGCAAACTGGAGTCCATCATCCGGAGGGGAGGCCTGAAGAGTTTGGAGGAAGAGGAACGGAAGAACGGGAAGAGGATGGAGGCGGCGGTTAAGTCATCGGCCGCGATGAATACGATGGCATTGGCACTGACAGAGGCTAAAATCGTGCAGTCACAGAGAAGCCGGACATCAAGAGAGAGGATGAATTGATATGAAATGGTATTGGTACATTCCGTTCGTGTCCCGGATAATGGACAGGCGGTGGGAGCGCCAGTGTTGCGCAGCATTGAAAAGGGAATATTCAAGATTTATGTTTAAACAATTCTAATAACAGACGTATTATGGAAGAAAACACGACAATGGCCGTTGAAATGACGGCGGATGAGTTTGCCAAGTTCAAGGCATTCCAGCAGAAGCAGCTCGAAGAGCAGCGCCAGGCCGCAGAGAAGAAGATGCGGGAGAACTACAGGGAGATGGTGGATGACGCCATCGAGTCTATGATGCCCAACCTGAAGTCGATTTCGGAGGATCTTGCGACGTATAAGAAGAAGGTCTTCGATGAGTTCAAGGCGGTCATCGACATCAAGGAGGAGATGTTCAAGCTCAACAACAAGGAGCTGGACAATCAGTCCCATACATTCACGAACACGGCAGGCACCAAGAGGATTGTCCTCGGCAATTATGTGACTGACGGCTATCTCGACACGGCTGACGACGGCATCGCCAAGGTGAAGGCTTACATCGGTTCGCTTGCCAAGGATGAGGATTCCAAGGCGCTCGTGTCGATGGTGATGCGTCTGCTCGCAAAGGATGCGAAGGGCACTCTGAAGGCTTCGAGAATCATCCAGCTGCGCAAGATGGCGGAGGAGTCCGGCTCTGCGGATTTTATTGACGGCGTGCGTATCATCGAGGATGCCTATCAGCCGCAGGTGTCCAGGACGTTCCTCAAGGCGTACACGAGGGACAAGGAGACCGGAGCGTGGGAGCAGATTCCTCTGGGAATGACTGAAGCATAGGAGGTGAGGCTATGGTAACATTGACAGAAGAGGAGAAGAGGTGTCTGAAGGATCACCTTGAGAAGAATCTGAGGAATGCGGCTGAGGACATAGGCCACCTTGTGCGTCTGAACAATTCGAGGGAGCCGGAGCTGAGGGTGGACACGTTGGCGTCCAGTTTCAGCGATGACGGAGGATTTCTGGTCGTCTGCGGCTCGGCTCACCGGATGGCGGAGAACTTCAAGGAGTTCTTCAGGGAGCGACCGGAGTTCAGGGCAGTAGTCCAGGAGGTATTGAGGGATATGTATAAAGTTGTTGACAGATAGAGAATGAAAGAACAGAAACAATACGACTTCACTGGTGCACTCAAGACGATCCAGACAGACACCGTCGAAGCAATGGTCAAAGAGTTGCAGGCACTTGAAAACGATGGCGGCGAAGTGATTCATATCACCGCCATCGTAATGACAGTGAAACTATCGGATCCCCTTTAATGCTTTGGAAATATCCGCTTCGACAGCCTTGGCGATTGCATCTTTACACTCTGCAATGACTTTGCTTCTGAAGTTGTCGCAACAACAGGAAACAGTGAAGCCGGATGAAGTGAATGATAGTTTTGGATGTTCTCCGTGTACCGGACAAGTCATACGCTCTATTGAGCTTTTGACAGAACGTTGAATGGTTAAAGATAAGTGAGTCATAAGTTTTATCTCTTAGCGAGCAAAGATAATCAAAATGGGAAAGAAAGGAAGAAATAGACGCCTGATTGAGGCGAGAAACAGGAAGATAGCCCAAAGGTATTACTATTGGACCGAGGTCAAGAGACTCCGGTTCGATGATGCCGTGAAGGAACTTTCGGAAAACGAGTTCTTCCTTTCCGAATTTATGATTTGGCAGATTCTGAAGAAGACTTCGGCGCCGAACACTCCGAAGGAATATGCTCCGAAGAAACAGCAGTCGAAGTCTTCAGATGATCAGCTCACTCTTTTCCCGGAAGAGGTGACACCTTGATTTTGAGTTCTTTCTTCGTAGTCTCCGGCAGGCACATTTCTGTCACTTCGAGAGTATAGGAAGATTCGTAAACCTTTATCCCGTGGTTCGCAGTGTAGAACCTTGAGGATGTCCTTATGAGAGTTGAACCGCAGCCGATGCAATGACCTTGCAGGAGCCGGTGCAGCTCTCTTCTTTTCTTCTCCCTGGAGAGAATCTTCCCAGTAGTGCCGGAGTTGTAGTGGGTGTCGTCATAGCAGTCGATGCAGAGACGGACACTGACAGTGCAGAGCCCCTTTTGCGACAGGCCTCCGATATTTTCCCAGGATGTCTCCGGAGCGTCAATGAGGACTGCGGGAAAGATTAGGGGATAGGACTCCCTGCTGTCGTCGAGCATTTCAAGCTGGCCATAGTCTTCGTCCACTGTGCGGATGTCCGGCATATTGTTGCCGATGAGTTCTATGATGTCGTTAAGAAGATGTTCCATTATTTCAGTTTTTTAATGTATTTTTCAAATTCATTGTTTATGATGTCGGAGACAATCTTGTCAACCTGAGGGGACGGGCCGAGGAAGCGCCTCTTCGGAATCTTGATTTTTCGCCCCGGCTTCTTTAGGGCCATAGCCTTCCAGAACTCCGCCTCTTTCGGGATTTCCTTTTTCTTGCCCTGTTTCTTTCCTCCTCCGGATTCATAGTATTTCGCCCAGAAGAATTTCTTCATCTTGGCGGTCACACTTGTCTCGGCTCCCTCGTTATGATAGGCGGCGTAAGGCACTGTGTTCCGGATGGTGACCTGTGCGTTTCCCGGCACATAGTCGGTGCTGCTCATCAGATGGGTGGACTTGCTGAGTAGAGGCCCGTATGAGCCTGCCGCACCTTTGAAGGGGACGTCCTGCCTCTTTGTCCGCTTCCATTGGTCACCATAGAAGCCACCGCTGCGGAAGTTCTGCCGGACGGAAGACACGACCTCCTTGCCGACCTTTACGGGGACGACTCGCGAGCGGATGTGCATCAGGTCTTTAACTGCCTGTCGGACTTCATTTTCGATATTGTTAGATGACATTTGGAAATGTGAAAAATGTTTTGTTATTTTGTAATCGGATGCGAGTGCTTAAAAGGCGCGATAACTTCAAGCTGCACCGTCCATATTGAGCCATAGAGAAATCTATGGCTTTAGTCTTTTAAGGGCTTCTATCAGTGTATCTTTGTCTAAGATTTCCTTAGTTATATCTACGGCTTTCCCATTCAATACAACATAACAATGCTCTATTAAATTTTGTTCAAAATCAGAATATCTCCACTGAATATGGGTTGCAAGACGCTTGTCATTTACACGTTGCATATGCAAATCAAGATCTATTACCACAGCTTTGCATCCTTGTTTTATTGCTCGGTTGAAGGAATTTGAAATTCCCTGTTCGCTTTGAATCCCCTTACGGTCTGCGATTAGCCCGTTGATTATATATTCCGGGTTCTTTACGCCAACTGCATCGACGTGTTTGCGGATTACGGCTGTCATATCCGGGAAAGAATCAAGCAAAGAGCCGAGACATCTCTTATTTTCTACCAGCTCATTTTCATCAGCTCCTTTACATATTTTCATTCGTTCACCATATTTCGGCTCGAACTCGTATTCATTAGGCATTTCATTTTTTGCCTTCATATCCCGTATCGCTTGAGCGCACGCCTGACAAGTCGCACAGTCTCTCTTGATGTTGAAGAATCCGTCCAGCCTGTTTCTGAATTTCTTGTTGAACTGACAGTTCCCGCAGTCTTTCGGGAAGTACGGGTGGTCTTCGCTGAAGAGCTTGCCGGTGACTCCGGGGTTGCCTTTCAGTCCACGGCTTGCGGTCTCCGTCTTGTCTTCAGTCACTCCGAGGTCGTTCACCGGTTCATCGGTCTGCTCGCAGGTGCACTTGCATCCCCAGCGCTCTCCCGGATGGTGATGGTCCCAGAACGGGTCATCTACAGGCAGGGTGAGTTTCTGAGTCCAAAAACGGGCGTGGACCGGATCGGGGTTTGCCGAGGTGGTAGGCATCCAGCGGAGGTTCGGATATACGTCCTTTTCCGCCTCGAAGTGTTTCCAGTCGGCTGCACGATGTGCGCGTATGATGGCCGTGTTGTATTCGGTGTTCAGCCATTGGTCGCAGTATTTGCCTGTGAGCGGCTCGACATCCTTGCGGAACTGATGGAAAGACTTGAGCTGTCCCTTGTCGTCGGTCATCTGCCTTGCGATGGCGTTCTGCATACTGTGAGTCCTGAACGCTGCGAATACTTCGTTATTGTGCCTTATCTCCTCAAGGAATCCGTCGGTGATGGCCTTTTCGTCATAAGCTTCGGAGATGCCTCTTGCAGCGGCACGGTTGAAGATTCTCAAGGTCTCCCGGAAGATGTCCCTCTGGATGTCGTTCTTGACATTGAATCCGTTGAAGATTGCTTCCAGTCCACGTGTCAGCGCTTCCGGACTGAATGTTATGTGATGTTCTGCGGAGTTGGTGAAACCGCCGCATCGCTCGCACGTGTCGGCATAGAGGGAGTCAACCTGTGCGATGAAGGACTCATCTACAGCGCCCCTCCTTCCGGGGCTAAACCGAAAAAATTCTTCAGTCGGTTGGTAATCTGTCCCGTTTCCTCTTCTTCCCGCTTTGGAGGATTGTTGAGACGTTCTGCCGTGAGTTGCTCCAGCTGAGCTCTCATCTCCTCCTGGCGAGCCTTTTCCGCCGCTTTCTGAGCCTTTATCTCATCGTAGGCCTCGGGCTTCTCGATGTTGAAAGTCTCGTACAGGTAATCGTCGGAGATTGGCAGTCCCATAGCGTTGAGTTTCTCGACGATTGCAATCTGGGCGGTGGTGTCGATATTCTTCGATTCCACGTAGGTGAACTTGCCGCCACGGACATTGAAGCCCAGGCTCTCGAAGATGTCCGTCATCTCGTAGTTCAGGACATTGAGGATGTACTGACGGTCTTTCTTCTGCTTCTTGTTCTCCTCTTCGGCGTGGACGCTTCCGAGCGCCTCGCTGCCCGTGCTTTGTGCTGCGGTGGTGAGGGTGTTGCCGAGGACGGCAATGGACATCTCGATGTTGCAGGTCTCGTTGAATGCCTTGAACAGTTCGGAGCTGCCCTGCTTGGTGGCAGAGTCGATGATATTGAGGTTGCTGTCCTTCGGATGGATGTACACGGCATTGGCTCCCTGCCTGCGGGCATCGCGGATGAGCCTCTGGCGTGTCTCCTCGTCTCCGGCGTCGTAGGTGTACTCGCGGATAGGAATGCCGAATATCTGGCAGTAGTTCGCCCAGTCTCCGAAGTTGCCTCTCTTGTAGAGCACCATCGGGACTATCTTCGCCATCAGTCCGAGGTCGCGGTCTCCCTTGCCCACGTAGAGGATGTTGTCGAAGTTCTCAAGCGGTTCGCCTGTGCTGTCGTACTCGTATCGGAGGATCTCTCTCCGGACGGGGTCGAAATGCTTGTAAGGGACTTTGTAGTAGCTTATCCACTCTCCATCCTTGACGAACTGGAAGAGTCCGTATCCGTAGAACTTGGTCATCAGTATGTCTTCGACAAAGTCGGAAAACCACGGAGCCTGTATCTGCTCGTTGATGATGTCATCCGGCTTGCCGTTGCGGCGGAACTCGATAGGAACGAGCGACACTCCGTCCTTTCTCTTGTCGATGAGTCCGGAGAGGTGCAGGTCCATCATCGCCGACTCGTACATATCGTAGAGACGTGCCCTGTTGTAGCAGTCGATTGCGGAGGCGCTGTTGTACGCCTGCATAAACTTGTTTATGTCGAAATGGAAGACTTCCGGCGACTGGAGTATGATGTCCAGCTGCCGTCTCTCTTCGGGCAGATTGCTTGTCTGTGTGATGCCGCCCTCATAGATGCGGCCCTTCTTGTTATATTTTGCTTTGCGTGCCATATAGAGCTGTTTAAATGGTATTTGAACGGTGTTTATAGATAAGTCTCGCGGTGGGTGTCGCTGGTTATCTGCCAGGGGTTGCTGCTGTCCTCCTCGCTTTTGCGCGGAGCCCCGTCGATGGTGACAAGGCCCTTGGCGACTTCCTTCATCCAGGCGACCGCTCTTTCGTATCGGTCTTTCCGGATTTCCGAAATCTTGTAGGGGTTATGGATGCAGAAGATATGATATACTGCAATGTCGAGGCACATCATAAGGATGAGCGGATGCCTGTCCGTTCCTCTTGCGGAGAAGATGGCTTCCGTGTCGTAGAACTTCGACAGGTAGGACTTCATTTCGGAGACCGCCCTGTCTTCGCATATTTCTATGAGCATAGGGTCTGACTGTGCGTCGCCCTTGAGCAGCGAGTCAAGTATTTCCCTATGGATGGATGCGTCATAGTCGCGCATTTCGATGAAATTGTCCATATCAGAGTCTGTTGTCATTTGATGATACTGAATTAAAGTCTATGGTGTCGATGACAGCCTTGCAGCTGCGCATCTTTTCGTCGATGATCACGATGGCACTCTCGATGCAGTCAGGACCGTCGGCGGGATACGGGAGCGAGAGGTCGAAGAGGGTGAACTGGTCGCGGAGTTCCTTCATATTCGGATTGTCCTCCAGGTCTTCGTTGAAAATCCAGCGTCCCTCCCTGTCGACGGGTTCAAGCCGTGCCTCGATACGTGTGGCCTTGTCGGCTTTCTTGCGGTCGTCTCCGATGAGGTGGAGAGTGAATGGCTTGGTGCCGTTCTTCTCTCTCACTATGGGCTTTATGACCTGCTCGAAGAACGGGTCCTGAAGGCTGTTGTTCTCCTGGAAGCAATAGACGGTCGTCTGCATTCCTATCCTTTCAAGTAGCGTGTAGTACCAATCGACGTAATTGGCGTTCGTCTCGCGGGCGCAGAAGCCGTCGATGATGTAGTATGTCCCCTTGTATTGTCCGACGGCCCATACTGCCTTGTACGAGTTGCTCTTGTCCTTTTTGTTGGAGTAGGACGGGTCGCCGTAGATGACGATGAACTTGAATTTCTTCAGTGACGGGACTTTGCCGAAAGGCAGATTCGTGAAGACCTTTCCCTCGCAGATGGGATTGTTGTTGTACTCGCCCTCGTATGTCTTCTTGGAGACGGAGCTGCGGATTCGTTCAATCTTCTCCGGGGTGTTCTTCTGCGGCCAGGTGCTGTTGCCGTCCTTGTCGGTGAGGTTGATGATGTCCCAGTGGTCCGCCATCTTGCCGGCGCGTCCGACACAGGTGTCTTTCGCGATGATGTTGCCGGCCCAGAGCACAAGTGTCGGCTCGGATACTGAACGTGTCGGATAGTATGCCTTCTCCCACCAGTCCCACTTCTTGTCGAGGACGGACGGGTTGCGGCAGTCCTGGTCAGTGTCGTAGTCGTCGGTGAGCAGGATGTCCGGTCTCACGTTTTCGTTCCTGCTGCCTCGCGGCGCCTGTCCTGCGCCCACGGCGGTGAACGAGGCTCCGTTCTTCAGCACGAAGTGTTCGTCCGTCCAGTCGCCGAGGTTGACCTGGTCTCCATAGAAAGCCTTCAGTCGTCCGTTGGCTTCAAAATTGGCGAGGTACGGCTTGAGGAGTTTCTTCGCGGCATCCCCCGTGGCGGCTGCGAGCATCACGTTCTTCTTCTGTCCTGTAAGGACGAGATACATCACGCAGAACATCACGATGGTACTCTTCGCGAGCTCACGGGACCAGGAGAGGACTTCGTACCACTCCGGATTGCCGAGTATGCGCTTGATGGCCCTTATCTGGAAGGGTGCGAACTCGTATTTCGTGTATTTCGGGAAGAAGTATTTTATCCATTCGATGGGGCGTGCCTCCAGATAGGTCTTTTTCTTCTGGATTTCCGCTTCGGAAAGGGTCTCGACGGGTGTGGAGTTCCGTATGTCCGCCTTATAGTCGGCCCATTCCTTGAGTTTGAGTTTGTCTTCCTGTTTCATATCACAGCTGCTCTTTCAGGAACGCGTCCCATAGATTCACGAAATCGATTGCCTTCTCCATATTCACAGGGCGCAGCCATTCGGCGAAGCGTATGCCTGCGCTCACGAGATCGGAGATGCCTGTGTCCATCTCCAGCTTCTTGATGGCTGCGGAGAGTTTGGAGAGCGTGTCCGCCTGTGCCGGTGTGGCATAGCGTGTCCCCGGGTCGTTCTGACGTATGCACCTGTTGATTTCCTCTACCTGGGAATACATTCCCTTGAGCAGATGTTCACGGCTCACGGTCATTCCTGCCTTGAGTTCGTCCCATTGTCCTTCCTTGCACCATTTCGATATCGTCTGCCTGGTACTGCCGACTTTCGCCGCCACTTCCTCGAAGGTGTATTGGCCGAGAGTATAGATGTCCTTTGCCAGGGCTTTCTTCTTGTCATTTGTCAATGCTGCCATATATCCTATGTTTTTCGGCAAATATGCCCCTTTTAACAGCCGTTTGAAAATTTTAATTTTATGATAGTCAATATTTTCGACTGTCATAGTCGATATTTTCGAGTATGACAAAACGCCGATTTTGCGGTGTGCCAAATGAGGGTCATATTTGCGGAAAACGAATCAGTATGACCAAGAAATTTTTCAACATAATACCTTCTGAAGGTGAATCCGCCTGCCTCCTCCTTTATGGACCGGTGGGAGAGGACCAGAAGGTGAGCCCGGCACAGGTGGTGACGGAACTGATGGAACTCCAGCGGGTCTATCGGAAGATTGACATAAGGATCAATTCCGTGGGCGGAGAGGTCTTCGCCGGCATAGCGATATTCAATGCCCTAACGGCATCGAAGGCGGACATAACCATATACATTGACGGCATCGCCGCATCCATCGCCGCCATCATCGCGCTGTGCGGCAAGCCTCTCTATATGTCCAATCACGCGAGACTGATGCTTCATCGTGTCCGTGGCGGAGAGTGCGGCACGGCTGATGAGCTGCGTGCCGCCGCTTCGACTATGGAGAGGCTGGAGAGCACTCTTGCAGAGATGATTGCCGCCAAATGCAAGTGCTCTGCGGAGGAGGTGTCGGCGAAATACTTCGACGGAGTGGACCATTGGTTCACGGCTGCCGAAGCGAAGGAACTCGGACTCATCGAGGGAATCTATGACATCGATGACGACAACGCACCGGGTGCGGATGCGACGAATGATGATATCTACAAATTTTTCACAAACAGGCTTGCCGGTAACGGTTGGCCACTAATCAACAATAAAAATATGGCTTTCATTGACGATTTGAAGGCAAGGCCTTCATTCAAGAACGCGACAACTGAAGAGCAGCTGATGGCGGAGATTGCACGTCTCGAAAATTCAGCGGCGAAAGTCAGTGCCCTGGAAGGCAAGGTCGCGGAACTCACTGCCCAGATTGCGGAATCCCGCAAGGCGGCACACACTGCACTTCTTGACCAGGCGGTCACTGAAGGTAAAATCACCGAGGCTCAGAAGCCCGCATTCCTCTCGCTTCTCGATACGGACGAGGAGAACGCCAAGTCCATCCTCAGCTCCCTTCCGCTTCGCAAGGCCGGCAAGCAGGTCGAGCAGTTCATTGACCAGCACGGAGACAAGAAAAGCGACATCCTCTCTATGAGCTGGGATGAGATTGACAAGGCCAACCGCCTCGCCGAGCTCAAGAGCAATTATCCGGAAGTCTATCAGCAGAAGTTCGATGAGGCTTTCAAAAAGTAACGTTTAAAAACTGTATAAATTATGGCAATTCAGAAAGAAATCTGGAGCAGGGACATCGTCGAGGGACTCTTCCCTGATAACTCCTTCGCATCTAAAGCAGTCAATGACGACGCATTCGTCAATGAGGGCAAGAAGGTTCACGTACCTAATGCCGGAGCGCCTTCCGGAGTGAAGAAGAACCGCTCAAGTGTTCCGGCCAGCGCTACCAAGCGAGTTGACACTGACGTCGAGTACACGCTTGACGAATACACCACCGACCCGATCTGCATCCCTCAGGCAGATACCGTTGAACTCTCATACGACAAGCGTCGTTCAGTAATCGCCCAGGACCGCGAGGAACTTCGTCGCAATGCACACGAAGGTCTGCTTGAGAGCTGGGCTCCGAAGCAGGCTGCGGGCATCGTCTATACTTCAGGCCTTGCGAAGGATGCTCACCTTAACAAGGCAACCGGCAAACGCAAGGCTCTCACCACTAGTGACGTGCTTGCGCTGATGACAAAGTTTGACACAGAAGACATCCCTCAGGAGGATCGCTATCTCCTTTTGGACGCAGTGATGTACGCCGAGCTTCTTGATTCAATGACCAACACCGACAAAATCGGATTTTTCCAGAAGGCGGACGTCGCCAAGGGAGTGGTGGGAGAGCTCTACTCTTTCAAGGTGATGAAGCGCTCGACTGTCCTTCGTTATGCAGTGGCAGCAGGAGCGGCCACTGGGCTTGCTTCGGCAGAAGCTGCCACCGACTGCGCTGCCGGTCTCGCTTGGCACGTAACCTCTGTCCGCCGTGCGCTCGGCGAGGTGAAGATATTCGCTTCCGAGGATGACCCGACCTACTACGGAGACCTCTACAGCTTCCTCGTTCGTTGCGGTGGCTGTATCTCAAGGTCTGACAAGAAAGGCGTGTGCGCAATCGTGGGCATCACGGCCGAATAGTTCACCGGGCAGCCGGAACACGGCTGCCCATTAAACTTTTATAACAATGGCATTACCAAAAATCAAAGTGGCTTTCCGTAACGGGATGCTTGGCACGGTGACGACCGGAGAGGACGGGGTTCTCCTCCTCTGCGCGAAGGGAACTGCCGTTGCCAACACATTGAAGACGGATAAGGCATATAAAATCTACAGGCTTTCAGGTCTTGAGGAACTTGGCGCGAAGGAGACGACTCACGCTGCTCTGTACAAGGCTGTGAAGCAGTTCTATACGGAGGCTCCGGAGGGAACACCGCTTTATGTCGCCGTATATTCAGACGCTTCGATGTCTGCCTTCTGCGACAAGGACAGCGGCAAGCTCCGCTCGATTCTTCAGTCACTGAAGGGTGCTGTGCGCGGAGTCGTCATCCTGCATCCGGATGAAGACAAGGCCGGCACAGTAGAAACGGGTCTGTCGAAGGATGTGTTCACCGCTCTGCCTAAGGCCCAGAAGCTGGGCGAATGGACGGCGGAGGAACTCTATGCACCGGCGTTCATCGTCCTGGACGGCTACGCCTACACAGGAAACGCAACTGAACTGAAGGATGTTTCCAAAGAGACGTCGAACAGGGTGATGATTTTCCTCGGCTCGGAGAGCCCGACGGAGAAGCACACCGCCATCGGCTACGTCGCCGGACGTATCGCGAAGAGTCCTGTGCAGCGGAATATTGGCCGCGTGAAGGACGGCAGCATATCTGTGACAGAGCTCTATCTGGGCAGCAAGTCAGTGGAAGAGGCGATGGACGATGTCTCCGCCATCTACGAGAAAGGATATGTCACGCCTCGCGTGCACGTGGGCAGAAGCGGCTATTACTTCACCGATGACAGGCTTGTCGTCGCGGTGACTGACGACTATGCTCATCTTACTGCCAGAAGGACTATCGACAAGGTGCTGCGCATCGCTTACGACACCCTTCTGAACGGTCTTCTCGATGAGGTGGAACTGAATGATGACGGCACTATGCAGGAGCCAATCATCCGCAGCTGGGAGGCTGAGGTGAAGAAGGCCGTCAACGCATCGATGACGGCATCCGGTGAACTCGCCGCCGTCGACGGCTCCGGAGTGGAGTGCAGCATTGACGCTTCTCAGAATGTCCGTGCCACTTCAACTCTTGAGGTGACTGTGGCAGCACGTCCGTTCGGCTATCCGAGGACCATTGTGGCGAATCTTGGTTTCAAAGTAGAATAGGAGGTCAATATGTTCAACAGTAGAGAATATGAATGGGCAGACGTGAACGTCGTCATCGGCGGACGTATCGTCACCGGTATCCGCTCTGTCAAGTACAAGGAGAGCAAGGAGAAGGAAGTGCTCTACGGCAAGGGCAACAAGCCGCAGGGCATCCAGCACGGCAACTACTCATACGACGGAGAAGTGACCATCCTCCAGAGCGAACTTCAGGCGCTGGAGACTGCGGCAAAGGCAGCCGGTGTCGGCAGCATCCTTGAGCTCAGTATGGAGATAGTCGTGTCTTATGTCGATCCAGGAAAGGGAGGCGTCATCAGTACCGACATCCTTCACGGGGCAGAGTTCACAGAGAGTGAAAAGGGTCTGGCACAGGGAGCGAAGTTTATGGAAATCACACTTCCGTTCATCTTCCTGAAGAAGTCAGGTATTTAGTGTCCGGGCCGGTCTTGCCGGCCTGGCATAATCAATTAACAAACAGGAATTATGTACACAATCAACGAAAGCAGAATAGCGGAACTGAAAGAAAAACACGGTTCAGTATATCTTATCAAGGTGGATGACAAGCAGGCTGTCTTCAAGAAGCCGAGCCGTCAGGACCTTTCCTATGCCACGGCCGTTTCAAGCCAGGGCAAGGACGCGGTGAAACTCGCGGAGACAATCTTGAGAAGCACCTTTGTCGAGGGCGACAAGGAGATTCTCGACAATGACGAATACTTCTTCGGGGCTATGCCCGTAGCGATGGAGATGTTCGAGACCAAACAGGGTGAGATAAAAAAGTTATAGAGCTTGCGGACGGCAGGCTGGAGGCTAATTTCATAGGATACACGGACACGATGATGAGATATTACCTCCATTGCGATCCGGACAGGATGACGGATGAGGAGTGGGCGCAGACCTTTGCGCAGCTCGCTGACATCCGCAAGCGGGAATCAGATGCCAACAAAAAATGAAGCTTATTGATTTCATAATCAAGTTCGCCTCCCAGGGCGATGCGTCGGTAGTCAATGCCGCTTCCAAGATTCAGGGCTCAATCGAATCTGCGGAACAGGCTGCCGACCGTCTCTCCACGACCGTAGGCGGCAAGCTGAAGCAGGCATTTATGAGTCTTCCTGGAGCAGAGTTCATCACCAATCCGATTGTCGCTATGACGGCGGGAATCGGAACGGTGTCAACTCTCGGAATGCAGGCGGAGAAGACCGCCAAATCGTTCGACGTGCTCGTGGGCACGCAAGACAAGGCGGGCAAGATGCTCGATGAAATCAATGACTATGCGGACAATACGCTCTGGAGCCGAATGGATATGAGTGAAGCCGCTCAGAGTCTGTTGGCATACAGTGTTCCAGCAGAGAAGGTCGTCAAGGATCTGAAGATGCTTGGTGACATATCGCTTGGAGACAAGAACAAGATGTCAACCCTCGCAACGGTGTTCGGCCAGATATCGACCGCAGGACGCCTGATGACTCAGGATTACAGGCAGCTGCTCAACGTCGGATTCAACCCATTGTATGACATCTCACAGATGACCGGCAAGAGTATGGCACAGTTGCAGGACGAGATGTCGAAGGGCACAATCACATTCGAGATGTTCGAGCAGGCCGTCATTCACGCCACGTCTGAAGGCGGGAAGTACAACAATATGATAGGTTCATTGGCCAGCACCACTTCCGGCAAATTCGAACAGGTGAAGGGAGCATTCATCGCTTCTCTTCTTGAGCTATATAATCTCATCCAACCTCTTGTAAGCGCCGTTTTATCGGGTTTGAACAGTGTTTTAACGGTGTTAAAGAATGTCATTCCCCATATATCGAACCTTATTCCTGTAATCGGAGGACTGGCTGCGGCAGTCGCTGCATACAACACAGTACAAATGATATCCAATGGCATTCTGAAAGGCCTGACGATTACTGAGGGCATTCACTATATGTGGCTGCTGCTGGTAGAGAAGGCTCAGTGGCTGTTGAACGCGGCGATGAGTGCCAATCCTATCGGCCTCGTAGTGGCTGCCATTGCTGCTCTTGTCGCCGGGCTCATTCTGGCGTGGAAGAAGTTTGATGGTTTCCGCGCTGCGGTGAAGGCTACCTGGGACACCATCAAGGGATTCGGAGAGATACTGAAGAATTTTGTCATTGACAGGATTCAAGGGTTGCTCACGGGCATCGGAAAAATCGGTGAAGCAATCGGAAAACTCTTCAAGGGAGACTTCAGCGGCGCGTGGGAATCGGCTAAGGAAGGTGTGAAGGGTATTACCGGAGTCGAGGCTGCCCAAAAGGCGGCAAGTGCAAGCAAAAACCTGCTGGGCGGCTTCAAGGATACTTATAACTCGCGTCTTGAGCAGGAGAAGTCAGGCGTTTCCAAGCCGGGAATTGCAGGAATGGTCGAGACTCCGGATATGAGTCCGTCAGCCTATGGCACGGGCACGACCAAGAGTGCCGAGTCCATAACGACAGGAGGCACACGCAACACCTCAATCAATATGACCATCACCAAACTCATCGAGTCTTTCAACGTGTCGATGGAGACGGCGGAAGATACGAATGAACTACAGGACAGGGTGACGGAATGTATGAACAGGGCTCTTGAAATTGCCCTAAGCGCAGCACGATAGTATGAAAGCGGGAGATTACACTATAAACACGTTCAATTTCAGGAAGATTCTGAATGCGGTTCTGAATCCGTATGTCATCATTCCGGAAATGAATACGACCTCCGTCAAGATGAATGACGGACTGGACTACGACTTTGCGTCGATGACGAAAAAGGAAGCTCTTGAAGTCCTTGCTGTCAATGCGCAGGGTATGCCGATGATGTTCCCGCTCGATCTGCAAATGGATGGAGGCGACTGGTGGAGATTGCCGTATGAGCCTTTGATTACCGTCACCGGCAAGAACACTATCGTCAAGAAGAAAGTGTCTAAGGGAGCCGTAAGAGGCTCCATCAAGGAGAGATGGTGCCAGGATGACTACAGCATCTCGATAGAGGGACTTCTTATGGGTAGCGACGGGCAGTATCCGAAGGAGGATGTGATGAAGCTTCGCCGCTTCTGCGAGGCAGCCAAACTGAAGGTGAGATGTCCTCTGTTCGAGGTATTCTCCATCAGCCGGATAGTCATCGAGACATTCGATTTCCCGATGACAAGCGGACCGCAGAATCAGGGATATAAAATCGGAGCACTCTCCGATGATATGTATAAACTGTTGTTGAAGAAAGAAGACCTCAAAAAGATGTAGGTATGTTCACGATGATGTATGACATAGAGATTGGCGGCTATAAGGTCGGTGTCCTGGACGGTGTCGAGGTAAGGCGCAGCGTCGAGACATTGGCGGACAGCGCCGTCATCAAGCTTCCGGCTGCGGAGTATAACGCCGCGCTGGAGGTGGAAGACAAGATCCGTCGTGGAGACACTGTACGCATCCGGCTCGGATATGAGGAGGTCGGAATGACGGAGGAGTTCTCCGGCTATGTGCAGAGGATAGGCACGGACAACGGCACCATTACCGTCGAGTGTGAAGACGGCCTCTACAACTTCCGCAAGGAACTCAAGGACGCCCAGTACAAGGACATTTCCTTGCAGTCCCTGCTGAAGAAGGTGATTGCCGAAATCGGAGGAGGCTACACCATAAACTCAACCTATTCGTGGAGTTATTCGAAGTTCGTGGTGTCGTGCGCCACTGCTTACGATGTCCTGAAGAAGGTACAGGAAGAGTCAGGCTCGGACATCTACCTGGAGGGCAAGACTCTGCATATACACGCTCCGGGAGAGAAGATAGGCAAGGATGTACTGTATGATTTCTCTCAGAATGTACAGAAGTGCGACCTTAAGTATTGCAAGGCGGAAGACCGCAAGGTGAAAGTCGTCGTCAAAGCGCTTCTTCCGGACGGGAAGGTGAAAGAGATTGAGACCGGCTCTACAGGCGGAACGAAGATAGAGGTCAAGTGTGCCGCCAATGACGACAAGTCGATGAAGGAGCGCGGCAATGCCGAGGTGAAGCGCAGAAGCTTCGACGGATACGAGGGCAGCATAACGACCTGGCTGTTTCCTGTGGTAATGCCTGGAGACAGTGCACAGCTGCACGACAAGGACTATGACTACAAGGACGGCAAATACTTCGTGAAGGCTGTCACAAATTCGACAGTAGCGGGGCAAGCCGTAAAGTTGAACTTGGATTCAGATTGAGTTGATATGGCAGGAGAAGCAAGACTGGCGAAGAATATCCGCGACATCGCAGGAAATTCGCAGATTGCCATCTACCAGGGAATAGTCTCGAAGGTGGATGGATCATCCTGTACGATAAAGTTCGGCAGGCAGGAGATTACGGATGTGAGGCTGCGGGCATCATTGTCAAAGAACGACAAGCAGATACTCATCGTGCCTCGCGAGGGAACGGCGGTAGTGGTCGGCTCCCTTTCCGGAGACCTTTCGGAACTGGTGGTCCTGAAGGTGGATGAAATTGAAAGCATCGAGGTTAACGGCGGTAAGCTCGGAGGCCTCATAAACATAGAAGATTTGACAAAGAAATTAAACAACCTTGTGAATGAAGTGAATGCGCTGAAGAATAAATTCAACACACATACGCATACTGTGGCGACTACAGGCACATCAGCAGCTCAGAGCGGAACTGCGGCTCCTGTGACATCACCTGCGTCTGCGGCTTCGAAATTCGACAAGGCTGATTATGAAGACAAGACAATAACTCACTGATATGGCAGGATTGCAGCTCATAGATATGGATCTTGACATCAAGGTCGTGAAGGACTCTTCCGGGAAGATAGAGTCCGGATTGGTGTTGGCGGACACATTGTCACAGAACCAGGCACTCATTCTTCAGCTGCACAAGGGTGAACTGAAAGATGATGTCTCAGTGGGCGTCGGCATCGCCGATATGCTTCTTGATGACGATGTGCTTGGCTGGAGAAGCGAGATTCGGGAACAGATGGAAATGGATGGCCAGACGGTTAACTCCGTGGAGATAACCTCTGACGGAATAGTGATAGATTCAAAATATTGACGGCTATGGACAAGAGAGTAACAAATGACAATTCGAGTGAACGACAGTTCATTCTTGCCGTATGCCTCATCTTTTTCGGATGTTCGCTGTTGCTTGCCGGCTTCATCGTAAGCCCTACGGGTGTCATTCACAACTCCGTGCTTGCAGCGTTCGGCGAAATCTGTACGATGGTAGGGGCTATACTTGGCATTAACTACGCCTCGCACAAAAAAGTCGAGAAAATAAGAGAGGATTTGTATGACCAGATAATGAAAGGAGAGAAAAAAGATGAAAATTCTGATTGATAACGGCCACGGCATCGAGACGCCCGGCAAACGCTCACCTGACGGGATTCTCAGGGAGTACAGGTATAATCGTGAAATAGCAGCTGCGCTCGTTCATCAGCTCCGCGAAAGAGGGTACGATGCGGATCTGCTCGTGCCTGAAGATGAGGACATCCCTCTCACCGTTCGTGCCAGGAGAGTGAACATGATGTGCGAGACGCTCGGAAAAGACAATGTGCTGCTTGTTTCCATCCATTGCAACGCTGCGCCTCCGGATGATGGCGGGTGGCACAATGCAAGAGGTTGGAGCGCCTACACCACGGAGGGATTTACAGAGTCGGATGTCTTTGCCGATTTCCTCTACGCAGCTGCTGAAGATGTGTTCACGAAGGAGAAAGGATTGTCGCTCCGCAAGTTCCGGGACGCAAAGTATGATAAAGACTGGGAAGCCCAGTTCTATATCCTCAGAAAGACCTTGTGTCCGGCTGTGCTCACCGAGAACTTCTTCCAGGACAACAAGGCGGATGTCAAGTATATGCTCTCGGCTGCCGGAAGGAAAGACATCGTGAGTGTCCACCTTACAGGTATCGAGAATTATCTGAAGAACAGAAAGAGATGAAACGTTTGTTTACCATAATGCTTGTTTGTTTGGCAGCCGTTTCCTGCGGCACGGCATCGAAAGTGTCGCAGGAACAGACGGCTCAGACAACGGTTGCGGTGGTTGACAGCTTGAGGCTCCGTCGGGAGATTCAATCAGCACTGGAGGAGACGATCATCGCAAACCTCACATTGGAAAAGGCTGAATCACTTGAGATGGTTACAGAACGGTTCTCCACTCCGGACAGCACAGGTGCGACGCATCTTCAGGAGAAGACGACAGTCAGGTACAAAGGTGAAGCCAAAGGACACAAGGCGACCTCAGTGGAAAAGGCTGTGAGCGCCTCAGAGAGTGTCGTGAAGGACAGCATATCAACCGGCGAAACCAAGTCTGATTATCACGAGGTGATTTCAAGCGAAGAAGCGCCTGCCAAGACTTCCCGTACTCCGTGGATTGTCAGAGTTCTGGGGTGGATTGGAGGATTCACCGTCGTGTTCCTGGTGTTATGGGTTCTCGGAAAATTCAGGGTAATATGAAAGTGACAGCAATGAACGGACAGACGCTTGCCGATATAGCAGTGCAGGTGTATGGAACAATAGAGGCAATGCCTGTCATTGCCAATGCCAACGGCATCTCGATGTCTGATGACCTGGCGACAGGGCAGATAATCGAGTGTCCGGATAAGGTCTTCGACCAATACCTTCAGGACTATGTCCGAAACAATAATATCAAACCTGCGACAAAACAATGACACGAACAATATCAGATATCAAAAGAAGTATGACCGACCAGTTTATGGCAGAGCCGGTCATACGGGAGAAATACGGCTTGAGTGCGAATGACTCATTTGATGAGAAGTTTTCCAAGGTCAGTCTTGAGAATATATACTTCTTCATCGTGGCAGCTGCCATATTCGCTCTTGAAGCCATTTTCGAGCAGTTCAAGGCAGATGTGGACAATCGGATTGCTGAAGCAGTGCTTGCGTCCATTCCTTGGTATCACAAGGTATGTATGGACTTCCAGTATGGTGACGAACTGGTCTATGATGAGAAGACCAAGACCTTCGTGTATGCTGAAGTGAACGAAAGCAAGAAGCTCATCAAGTACGCAGCTGTCAGGGAGAATGCTTCAGGAATCAATATCCTTGTGTCCGGCGATGAAAATGGAGTTCCTAAAGCCCTTTCAGATGATGTTTTAACGGTGTTCAAGACGTATTTGAACAAGCGGAAGCCTGCCGGAGTACTATTTCAGGTGTACAGCTATGACCCTGACTTGATTCAGCTGGATTTGACGGTGCAATATGATCCTATGCTGCTGAATGCGGACGGCTCGATAATCGGGGACACGGCCAAGTTTCCGGTAGAGAGCGCCGTGAAAGAATACCTGTCAGGCATTGTATATGGCGGCACCTTCAACAAGACTAAACTCGTCGATGCGGTCCAGGGCGCCACTGGCGTCGTCGATGTCGTTTTAGGCGACGTGCGCACAAAGCCGATGACCAGGTCGGAGTTCCTCTTGGCGCAAGGAAATAATGTGGTGTCGGTGAGTGGTGCTTTCGCTGTGGATTCACTTAAAAATACGATAAGTTATGTTCAAGAACTTTAACATACAGGCCTTTTGCCTGAAGCTGCTCCCTCCAATCCTCAGAAAGGATAGGATTCGGGCATTCCTCCGGGTCCTGCTTTCTCCACTTGAAAGCATCCTCGCCCGGTTCAGAAATGTCGTGGTGGATACGGATGTACGTTTGTCGCACAATTCTTTCACGATATATCTTGAAAAATTTCTCAACGACCTTCTCGATGCCACAGAAAGAAGAATATATATAGCAGATATCATCGATGATTTCTCAGTGTATCTGTCAATGAAAGATGAAGCTGCCATATATGAAGATTCTATGACTCTCAAAGCGGAAGACCTGGATACGCTGATTGTCCCATCGGAGAAACCAGACAGATTGACGGGGCGCTTCGGCGTTTATATACCCAAAGAACTTGATTCGGAGATCAATCGACGGCTCATCAAACAATGGGTCGATTATTATAAAATGGCAGGAACCAATTATTCGATAGAAACGTATGGATAGATTTTTAACTTTCGAAGGACGTCAGCCTATATGGCTCGATGACTTCAATTTTATGCAGGATGCTGTTGAGTCGGACATCAAGAAATTGGTGGACTCTCTTTTGGAGGCACTGGACTATGATGGAACTTCGGCCGTCATTTTGTCCGGATGTAAGACATCGAGTGAATACACAGCTACATCAACCTATACCGAAGGTGTAATATATTCAAATGGAAAGCTCCTCAAAGTCAAACAGTCAACCGTGAGTAACAGGAATAATCTACCAGGTTCATATCTGACATTTACAGTAAATAAAGAATATGATACTGCTGGAGATCGTACTATGATTGACTCAGGGGAAGAAAAGTCTTGTTATGAGAAACCGGTCGCAGCGCTTACGAGGACGAACTCTGGGCCTCACCTTGTGCGTCTGATGAATCTCATCAGGGCCAAATATGGAGAAAAGTTATTGTACGAAGGCACCCGGGACGGATTTAAGTTTCGCTTGGTTCGAAAAGATGAAACCTATTTTCTCTCCGGAAGATTCGCTACGGAAGGAGGCCCATTTACCAAAACATTTACTGTTGTCGACGAGGAGATGCGTCAGGAAGTAAGGTTTTTAATTCCTGAACAATTCCTCTCATCGGGAGAGACGATCGGTATAGCAGGTTATCGCTCGAACAGCGGACAAGGCTCAGCAGTTGTCTATGTCACAGTCAAGCCTGGCACTGCGGAGAATGCGGTGGATGTTACGGTATCTATACCATCGACACTGCCGGAAGCTGCACAAGGTTCTTTTTCTATGATTCTTAAAACGCGGATCTGATGGAAGCAATAAGAATTGGAAATGACATTGTGGTAAGGTGGGATATCTTCCGCAATGGTGCTCCGGCAGAGCTGGAGAAGATAGATGATTTGGCCATCGTGCTTTCTTGCAGAGGAGAGCAGAGACGAATCACTGACTACCTGATTGAGGACAATACATTGGTATTCACTTTCTATGGCCGCGATCAGAAGAAGACGGGAGCCTATACATTGACCTACATCGAGAACGAATCCCGCTCCGGAATGTACACAAGAGATGAAGTGGATGCGTTCATCCTTGTGGACTCATCTGCTAAAGCAGGCTCCGATGGCTGCCAGTGCTGCGTGCAGGCGACCGCTGTCGTGGAATTGAGCTCAAAAATATCTGTCCCTTCAGATGGATTGTCTGCCTATGAGGTGGCGCTGAAAAACGGCTTTGTAGGCAGTGAGACCGAATGGCTCGCGAGTCTGACGGGCGATGCGTTCACTCCTGATGTGGCGACAGAACAGGACATCCTCGATATGTTTGGGGAAACATTGTAGAACATTAAAAATTCGCATTATGACTAAATTCATAACACTTGATGCACTGAAGGTATTTCTTCGGGAAATCAAAAGGCACATCGCTCTGGCTGTAAGGCAGCAGGTCGATGTGACCTATGCCGAACTGGTAGAACTGCGCGATAATGCCAAGCTCATTGCCGGTTGCTTGTATCGCATCACCGACTATGTGACGAAAGTCTATTCCGCCTCCGGATTCGAGCGCAGCGCAGAACATCCATTCGACATCATTGTTCGTGCTCTTTCGGAGAATACTCTTGCTGAGGAGGCGTATGTCGCACCTCGCAAAGGCGATGAGTATTTTGTAAATGCAAATCTCAACGCCTGGAAAGTATGGTACTGTCTGGACAATGATGTCACAAAATATACCTGGGCTGATGTTACGAACGGAAAAGGCGTCATCTACAGGATGATTGACGAATGGCAGAACGATATGCCATACGACTTCAAGAATGTGCAGTACCGCCGATATAGGGTGAATGACGATTCGCCTAATGGTGAACTGGCGGATTTGGATGGACATTGGCTCGCTTGGAGTGAGACAGATCTTCCAAATAATTTGAGTGTCACTTCTGAGTTTGTTTGGTGTTATACCTTCAATCACTTCAAGTTGGATGAAGAAGGCATTGCCATTTCGCAAATTCCTTATGATGCCACTGTATATTTCTATGAAAAGGATGTGGATTTCGAAGGCGGTGGATATTCCATAGCCGGAGGTGTGGAAAAAAACAGAATGTATGCCAGATCTTGCACCGTCTATATTGATGATATGATTGGCAATATAGGTCAAGCACTCACCAATATAGTGTGTCATACGTACAATAATTGGGATGTATCCGACAATCAATCTGATATGAAGAGTGTTAAGAGCAACATCTGGCGACCGGGGTGTTATGATATAACATCTTTGGGTAAGTTTGTCGCAAATAAAATTGGGGAGGCCAACCATTCTTGTGTATATGGCTATGGTTTTGCGAATATGACATTCGGGAACGGTTGTAACGGAATGACATTCGGGAACGGTTGTTCAGATATGACATTCGGGAACAACAATTACTCTCTCACATTCGGGAACGGTTGTTGGTATCTAACATTCGGGAACGGTTGTTCAGATATGACATTCGGGAACGATTGTGAGAGGCTCACATTCGGGAACAATGTCCATAATGGTACTGTGCTTGACGGAGTTAGCAATTTGGAAATACTTGGTGCTGAAAACAGTAGCGAGGCTGTACAGAACTTCGTAATCCTCACAGGAACAAGTCCTTCTGACAATAAAAAAGCAGTTGTTCCTTTCGAAAAAGGAAAGAGTTACACCCAGATGGCAGGCATAAATTCTGCCGGGAATTTGGCTGTTTGGATACCCGCTGACGTTGCATAAATTGTGATGACATTTGCCTATTGTTGCAAATATAGTGTGATAATAGGCAAATATTCTTCCACTCATTCGAGAACCATAGCCGTATAAGAGATTGACAGCAATGATTTTGCACATATAAAACAGTAACAGGCAAACTAATTGTTCCCGAACTAATTTTAATAAATATGTTGCAAAAGATTCGTTATCGTTTAGTATTCAACCGCTCTGGCAGACTCAACGCCAGAGGAGAAGGCTTGATTCAAATCGAATGTGCCCAGGCCTTGCGAAAGATTTATTTCTCAACACACACCTACGTGCGCCCTGAAAGATTTAAGCACGGCCAAGTGGTCGGTGATTGTGCAGACAGTTTGAACTATGCTCTTTATCTGATGATTCAAGATATTGAGCGCGTAGAATTGGAGTACATCAAACGAGGTGTCGATGTTAATTTAGTGACCTTAAAAGAAGCGGTGAAAGCCCATATATCGCCTGCTGCGAAATTATGCGATTTCGGTATGGAAGTAGTCAAGCAAAGCGACAGAAAGGATTTGACAGTCGCCAATTATAAGACACTTCTGAACAACATTGAACGCTTCAGAAAAGGTGCTCTAATTACGGACATAGACTATCAGTTTATCGTCTCATACGACAAGTGGCTTCGAGAAAGTGGCATTATGCACAATACCAGAATATCTCGTCTTCGTCTCTTGAGGGCGTTGTTGAATGAAGCTAAGAAGAGGGATATCATATCTGTGAATCCTTTTGACCGCTTCAGAATCCAGCAGATGGTGTCAAAGAAGGGTTATGTCACGGTTGACCAGCTTCATAAGCTTGAGAAACTGACATTGAAAGGACGTGAGGACATTGTACGAGATGCTTTTCTCTTTGGCTGCTATACAGGGCTTCGTTTCTCTGATATATCATCCCTTAGACAAGACAACATCAGCGATGGTTGGTTGTCAAAGAAAATGCAAAAGACAGGAGGTGTTGTTGAAATCCCGTTGAAAGAAATTTTCGGAGGGAAAGCACTGCTTCTCATCGAGAAGTACAAGGGAGACATCGGTAATCTCACTAAGAAGTTGGGGAATAACCAGTCTGTGAATAAAGTCCTGAGAGGGCTGCTCGATAGAGTGGGTGCGGATCCGAAGATTACCTTTCACTCATCACGCCACACCTGTGCAACGTTGCTTGGACAAAAAGGTGTGGACATATCAGTAGTTCAAAAGATTCTCGGACATACCAAGATGCAAACTACTGAAATATATAGGGAGGTGGACCGTTCCACCATAATTAACAGTTTAGGAAAATTAAAACGTAAATCAAATGGAAAATAAACGATTTTTGATTGGCTCTAAAGCATTCTTCAGTGGAATGGAAGGCTTCGAACCGAAAGATTCGGACTTTCTGACATTAGTCAAGACAGGCAATGGATTCTCTCACTTCTATCAAATGACAGATGGTACTTGCTGCCACTACATTTTTATCAGGAAGTCGAAGAAGGAAATGATTGACTATGCCCTGAATAATGGACCGGCAATGCAGGTGGGAAAATTTCTCGTGCCCGCTGTAGCTACTGAGTTGAAACTTACCATCCAAGACCTCAAAAAGCTCAAACCACTCATAACTAAACTCGATATCGAGCATATTTATGAGGAGGCAATCTATGAAGCCTATATCGAAAATAATGGCTTTTTCCTCACTGACGAGCAACGCCAAAAGGCATTCGGCCTTTATAGGGCAGCAAGACCTTATCCAATAGACAAAGGAAGACGCCAACGCTAAGATGAAAGAAGCGCCGTTTAAATGCGAATCAAACCACATTTGAACGGCGCTTTACTATATGTGTGTCAAATATCCCTCACATCTCGTTTTCAACCAAAAACATCGCATTTCGTTTCCCTATACGACACATTTCGTTTTTGCGATTATATATCAAAGTCAGAATCAATCTGTTGCATCGGGTCAAACAACGCATATTCATCTTCGGCCTTTTTCTTCGCCTGAGCCGCAGAAATTTTGCCTTTGTCAGGAAGAATCTGATAGCGGCGGAATGTCAGGAATTCATTGATGCTGGAAGCGAATTGCTCCATATTGAAAGTGTTTTCGCGCTCTATAAGATCTTCGATATAGTCGAAATAGCCTGCCACAGTGCGTTCCAATTGTCGGATTTCCTTTTCTTGAAGGTAATTCTTTGCAATGCTTACATCTGATTTTAAGACTCGTCCGTCCGGAGAGTTCTTCCAAGTCGTCAGTCCCATATGTTCTTTTGTATGGTCGGCTTTGGTATAGATGATTTCTGCCGCCGTCTGACCAGTTATGGCGTAGTGGAAACGGTTTTGGACAATTGCATAGAAATCTCGTGTGGTCTTTGCGTTGCGGTCATAGTCAATGCTGCACTCAGCATATATGTCCGAAATCTGCTGCCAGATACGGCGCTTACTTGCTCTGATAGAGCGTACTCTTTCGAGCAATTCACGAAAGTAGTCTTTTCCGAATAGTGCCGGACCTTGCTTCAGGCGCTCATCATCCATTGCGAAGCCTTTGCGGATGTACTCGTTGAGAATCTTTGTGGCCCATTGACGGAAACGAGTGGCCTTGAGAGAAGAAACACGGTAACCAACGGCAATGATGGCATCCAAGTTGTAAAAATCAATAAACTCATTGACTTCTCCTCGTTTGCCTCTGTTTATGATTGTTTCCATTTTGGAAATAGTCATTTCTGATGAAAGTTCCCCCTCTTCAAATATGTTCTTCAGATGTTTGCTGACAGCAGGAACACCGACCCCAAATAGCTGTGCCATAGCTTTTTGAGTACACCATATCGTCTCATCTTTGATGACCACCTGCACCTTGCCGCTGTCTTCCGGCATATTGTACAGTAAGAATTGAACCTCTCTATCCATATCTACTACTTCTTCTGCTTGAAACCATACGTATGGCCTCAATACAAAGATAGCGAATTTTATGGACTTGACAGTTATCCGATACGCTTCCGATGGGACAGTTTTACGTCATCGGTGCGGTATTTACGTTTTCCGGTTGATATCCGTTCAGTGATTCCGGAGAGACCCGTTCACTCTGGTGACAGTTTCAATATGGTTATACAAAGTTAATATTTTTTTCTTAGGCTCTCTCCAAGGAACTGGATGCGTATGGATTTGTGGGATATTCTGTCCATGCATTCATATAAAAGAATGATGTTCCATATGATAAACGTAATGTTCGATAAAAACAACTATCTTTGCCTTAACGAATCATATCAAAAAACACGAAAGAACATGAAAGAGACAATCGCAAAGATTAACGAGGTTATGGCCTCTCTTCAGACTGAACTCGCAAAGGCAGCAGAAGGAAACAAGGCAGCTGCTGCACGCGCACGCAAAGCAACACTCGAGCTCGAGAAACTCGGAAAAGAGTTCCGCAAACAGTCTATCGCCGAGCTCAAGTAGTCAGGCAAGACACAAATATGACAGTTCCCGCAAGACCATCGTCCTGCGGGAACTTGTTATTTTATTCGATACACCCAATATTAGCTAAAAAGTGAATAACAATTATTATTTCCAATCACTTTCATATATAATGTCATGATACGTAGATGGCAACATGGCCTTAATTCTAACACTTTGTCCGATTTGAACATGTATCTTTTTGACATTTCTGTCAAAAGCAAAAGGATCAATAAATTCAACTGATTTAGGTATGTGAATTTCAGATATACCATAGTTGCCAAATAAATTTTTGCCTATATACTGAGTTGTATTGGGTATGATCATGGAATCAAAATGTTTACACGCTGCAAAAGCATTATCCTCTATACGAAGTAATCCTTGAGCTAAGCACAGATGTTTTTTTAAACTCCAACAAGATATTAAGGCCTTCGTGCTAATTTGATACAAACAATCATCTATAACCTTAAAATCTTTATTTGCCATCCGAAGATCAATATTAAAACAACCATAAAAACAACCTCCCTCAATAGATAATACGGATTCTGGGATATATAGACTTTTTAAGCATTTGCATTTTTGAAATGTACTTTTTTGAAGTTCTGACAACTGTGAAGGTAAAGAAACATATTGTAGATTCTCACACCAACGAAAAGCATCGTGACCAATTATTTGTACACTATCAGGAATTTCAATAAACTCTAAAGAAGAGGCATGAAATGCATGATGGCCAATTGCCTTTATAGAATTTGGCAGCAGAATTTTATTGAGTTCACAACCGCTGAATGCGTAATTTGCAATATATCTGGTATTCGGGTGAATCTGTACAAATCCCTTAATATTTGGGCATTTAATTAATTTCTGATAACGAAAAGTGTACAGCGCACCTTGTTCGTCAAAAACTGCAGTAGATAAATCTTTCTCACTTACTGCCGTACACTCTTGAATATTCATCGTATCCATTATTTTGTGTTGCAATTTATTGTTTCATATTTTATGAGACTAGAAAAGTGTCATAAAACTATATCTATCCCATATGTTTTTCAAACTGTTTGCAGCCAAATTTACGAAATGTCTCATAATATGGAGCCATGTTTTTAGTCGATTTATTTTCATCGATTGAACGCTGAATATGGCCCGTTTTGGTGGTTAATCTTCAAGTTCCTTGATGACGACACACGGATTGCCTACAGCGACGCAATGGGAAGGAATGTCTTTAACGACTACGCTTCCGGCTCCGATGGTGCTGCCTTCACCGATTGTCACTCCTGGAAGAATTGTCACATTGCCGCCTATCCAGCAGTTTCCGCCTATGGTCACAGGCTTGGCCCATTCCTCCCTCGTGTTGCGCTCCTTTGGGTCCGTGCTGTGGCAGGCCGTATAGATGCCTACATTCGGCCCGATGAAGACATCGTCGCCGATTGTAACTGGAGCCTCGTCAAGGACGACGAAATTGAAGTTGGCAAAGAACCTCCTGCCGACCTTGATATGCTTCCCATAGTCACAATGGAATGGCGGGTTTATGAATGTGTCGTCATCGGCCTCACCCAGGATTTGCTTCAGTTTCTCATTCCTTGACTTGAAATCAGTAGGCCTTATCTGATTGTATTCCCAGCATAGTTCCGAACAGGCATGCAGGTCCTTCAGAAGAGACGGTTCTGCCGCGTCATAAACCTCACCGCTGAGCATTTTTTCGTATTCTGTCATTATTTTGATTCGTTTGGATGCTAAGATAATGATTTTTGACATAACCTGCATCCCTCCCGCGTCGCCGCCGTCAACGTTGCTGCGCATCCCGTAGAAAAATCTCCAAACCTGCGGCTGCGAAGTTTAGCCGGTCCGCCGGTTTTGAAGGAACTTGCTTTTGAGAAAGGAAAGTTTGGCTTTCCATTGTTTCGAGTCCCCGCCGGCCGCGATGGTCCGCTGGGGACTTTTCTTTTTGCGGTTATTTCCCTATGCAGGAGTTAGATAAAATGTATATCTATTTGAAATATAAATCGTTGTTGTTTTTTCATATTTCATTATTGTCCACCAACTGTCCACGAAAAGTGAATTTCTGTTTTCGGGGGACAATTTTAACGCAGCTCCTTGAACTCCATTATGTCAAGCATTGAGAACTGGACTCCGTCAATAGACGAACTCCAGTTTTGATGAAAGTGTCCATAGAACCAATGTTCAAGCGGATGGTTATTGGCTTTCAGATATTCGAAAATATGATCCATTGCCCTTCGCTCGCTGTCGCAATCGGCAAGGAGGTTCGAGTCGCGTGCAGCCCATTCCGATAGACCTGCTTTTGAAATCAGTTCGCAGAATGTCGGGGAAGTGTGCGTGACGACCGTGTCAATCTTGAAATTTTGTCCGATATCATTCAGGGCTTCTTCATTAAAAAACGGCATCTCGTTTTCCCAATATGAGACGACACTTGAATCAGGATGTTTAGCATCGTGTTTTATTCTATCGGTTCGGTCAATGCTGACGGCTCCACCCACGCATAATATGTTGTGTCCACAGGCTTGAATGACACTGTAGTCGGGTGTTGTGCGGAACCTTTGGTGGGAAATCTTTTCTTCGTTGAAATATGACGGATCATCGTGGTTGCCGCGCATCATCACAATCCAATTGTTTGATTTGCTCAATCTAGAGGAATTACGATTAAACACTTGTTCGTAATATCCGGGCTTCTCGAATCCGAATCCGCAGTCTCCGGCAACGATAAGCAGCGTGTCCGTAAGCTGGTATTGAATGCACAACTTGTATATCAGAGAATTGAATTCTCCGTGAATGTCTCCGCAGATGACAATGTTCTTGGTTTCGGGGAATGTATGTGTATGGAGAGTATTCATCAATGATTGAGTTTGTTCCAATAAGGCAGGAGTCTTTCTTGCAGATATGCGACAATGTCTGAGAACAGAATGCTTTGCCTGACGGTTATCTTTTTCATGAATGCCTTCCAGCGAGTCTCCATTACCGGGTTAGCCCCGAAGTCGTTTCTGAAAAACATCGTGTCGGGGTCATATTGCGTATGTCTGTTCTCGAATGTTCGAACTATTGCCTCTTGTAGAACCTCGGTGTCGAGTTCTTGGTTGTTCAATATTTGATACAGGTCATAATAATCTTTCATTCTGCTGCTTTGGTCTGCGAGGTCAATGACAGCGTGCATCTTTTCAGCAACGACAGTCTCAAGTGAGTATGCAAGAATACTTGCCGTAGGAAGATGCTCTAACAATGCTGGATAGTCAAGATTAACCGGTGCCGGAGTCACAACGTCTCCGAACCCTATATCCATCGTCAGGACCTGTGCGACTGTGTCCATTGACACGGGAATGCCGAGTCTTACTCCGTGGTAATCCTTGAGTTCCGTGATGTTTTTTGAAGTGATGTGCTCTACATCATATTTTACTCCATCCTCTTTGCATGGGACAGAACATATTTCACGGAAGGCCGCAACGATTCTTTCGCCTTTGTTGCTGATGTTGTTTCCGAGAAAGTCGATGTCCAAAGTCGGTCTGGCCGCGAACCTATCGTGGGCATACATCAGTGCCCCTCCTTTCAGGTAGAAATTCTGACGATAGGAAGTCTGAGACATTCTATATATCAATCTCTCCTGAAAGTAACGTGTCAGAACAGTCTGGTAATAGATGTTTTCACTCTTGGCAATGTTCAGCAGTCGGTCTCGGATAGACTTTCCGTAATTTTTGACGATTTCCTTGCTCATAGTTTGATCTCCAGGTATTTCTCAAGAGTCGTGTGTACTCTGAGGAGTTTTGCATAGTCAATAAGTTTCGAGATGTTCCTTTCGGGACGCTCAAGGTAGTTGCTGATTATCTCGGAACAAACATCAGTTCCGATTTTGTTCCTGAATTTCACGGCATCGCAGACGCACTTTTCCACATCATATACATTGACGGCAAAGCCATCAATGGTCATTTTCATTACACCTACATTGAGGATTTTTTCAGTGTAGTGGTGGATTTCAATCTGCGGAAATGCAGGGACTGTCACTTTTCTGCCTCTCCGGATTGCGATATGGAATGCCTGTGGCATTGACGTGGTAAGTTTATGAATATTCCAAGCTGACCACAGGCAAAGTATGCCACCCTTTACGACAGCATCAATGTCTATCATATTGCCGCTCAGCTGCTCTGACGTGGCATAGATGCCTCGGCAAATCTGAATCAGATCGCCTTGTCTCGCCTTGTCAAGCATCTTGTAATATTTGCTTCTCCCTTGTTCTTTGACAGTTGAAGAAGATATGAAGTGTTCTGTGTTGTGCATATACATATAATAATTTTGTACAAATGTACCACAAAATTTGATAAGTGTAGTAGATTTGTACAGAAAATTGTTGGGCTTTTAGTGTAAACAATTTGACAAAATGGCTGATTAAATTGATTTTCTGAAAAATATGCCGATAGTAAATCGCCCGAAAACAATGCCAATTGTCGCTGCGCCAGCCCACATCAACGCCTTCAGCCACCATTTGAGGACATTGACTTATTTCTCAATGATAGTTTCGACAAGTTGGACTTTCTGCTCTTCTTGACACCGTTCTTTGTGGGGCAGATAGATGCCCTTGGAATCCACAATGGCCTGGTATAGGGCAGTGTCTTCCAGAGCGGCTTTGCCATAGTTTGTGTCCATCAGTTTTTCGAGATCGTAAAGATGGCGGCTCATCCGTCTGGAGCGAGGTTTCTCTTTTTGGAATTCCTCGTTCAGCAAGAAGGCCTTTTTATATAAATATTGCATGTTCATACCATTTTATAACGACTACGCAAAAAGATTTCGTTTCATTTTTGTACCTTTGCACGCAAATTAGACAAGGAAATAAAAGAAACAAGAAAAATCCTATACGGAATGAGACTTTATATGCACATAACATCGCAATCATTCGTTCAGAGTTGTCGACGCTTTGAACGGAATAGTTATGTACATATATCAAGTACAACAGATACAGCCGGTATAGGATTCCCACATCATTATTCGCATAGTTATTTCTATCGGGCATCATAGCAGCACGCCCCGCAGAGAATACTGAAAATATAGAAGAGTTGGAGTTTCCTTGCCGGGAGAATCCAACTTTTTACGTTTAAATGAAAGAACTATGCCAGCAAATAAGAATGCCTTAATAAGGTACAAAACTATAGACAACTGTTTGAGAAACAGATACAGAAGATGGACTCTCGATGATCTTGTGGAGGCATGTAGCGATGCACTCTACGACATGGAGGGAATCACCAAAGGAGTATGTGCCAGAACTGTTCAGATGGACATACAGATTATGAGGTCTGACAAACTGGGCTATAATGCTCCTATCGAAGTTTATGATAGAATATACTACAGATACGCTGATCCAGACTATTCTATCACTGAAATGCCTTTATCCATAGAGGACTGCAAGCTGATAAAGAAGGCTATCATTCTTCTTGAAAACAAGAAGGATAAGAATAACGAAGACACCATCCAGGTGCTCAATAAGGTTCAGGACAGGCTCAAATCTATTCTGAACTTTGTGTAAGGATAAAAGAGGAAAATTATGAGTGGACAGCAACGAGACATCATCTTACAAGAAAGCTGAAAGGCTTCTTTTCAAGCAAAATTGCCTGAAGAGAAGCCTTTCTTATGTAGAGCTTCAAGTAGGATTCGAACCTTCGCTAACAGGACCAAAACCTGTTGTGCTACCATTATACCATAGGGC
>ENA-OYYZ01000014-OYYZ01000014.1-human-gut-metagenome-genome-assembly--contig:-NODE-14-length-106840-cov-16.582451_pt1 | contig 106840 bp, 41 predicted proteins | sample MGYA00243256_ERZ653463 | MGnify/ENA primary metagenome ERZ653463 (study PRJEB26926, sample SAMN06165173) | human gut metagenome | biome: ENVO:00009003; feature: ENVO:2100002; material: ENVO:00002003... | reverse complement strand
CAAATGGGGCACTTGTATCTATAGTTCCTCTGCCATTTCCCGATAACCATCGGGGAAGAGACGGTTAATGTATAATTTATGCCTTGTCAGGTGAATAACTTACGGCTTGTCAAGTGAATAACTTACGGCTGGGGGTAGCCGTAAGCTTACGAGTCTGGAAGTGGTTAGTTATTCACTTGGGAAGCCTTTCTCAAGTGAGTTGGTCTGTTGATTAATAGTTTATAAGACAGCGATTTATATGGCAATAGTTATCTCATGATCTCATCTGTTGGCCGACTTATCTTAGGCTGCCGGCTGAAATATAGATGAGCCTGAAGATATCCCCAATGATTATCGGGTGAGCCTATAAAATACCTATAACTCGAAGCTAGCGGTACTATCAATACTTTTGTGTCAAAGAGGAAGCTTGATTCAGATCTTATGCTTTGATAGGTTTACATTATTTTAATGTACACCTGTACATTATATATAGTTAAAAACCTTGATGTTTGACAATCTTTTATGGGATAGAAACGACTAGTTTAAACGATCGATTCTTTTAGTCATTTGCAAAGGTACGCGTTTCTTCGATACTTGCAACTCTTCCGGGCTATTTTTTTATTACTTATCCTCTTTCTTATCAATAGGATAGGTTATCCTTTACGAAACAACCGATTCCTTCAACAAACCTCCTGTTCCGACACTAAAAAAACGCAAGATTTAGACGATCGTTTAGACTAGTCGTTTTCGAGTAAAACAAGGGTGCTAAACGACGGGATGGACTTTAATTAACACTATTATTAATATTAAATTTTGAATTTATGAACAAAAGGATTTTTACCTTGTTAACAGCTGGTTTACTGCTAGGTGGACCTGCTTTTAATGCTGCGTATGCCGCTGTTGGAGACAAGACCGTTGTTTCTTATACAACTACAGAGACCGCTTTGGGCAATGGCATGACATTCTATTTAGGAGCGTCAAATACTACTTTGTATGCAAAGTATACGAGTAGTGATATCTTAAAATTGAAGGGCGATAAGGAAGTTGTTTCTTTAACAGCTACAACTGCTTCTGCTACGAATGAAACTGCCGCCGAATTTACGATCCGTAACTACTCTTCTCGTACTTTCGAGTTGTGGGTAACTATTGATGGTAAGGAATACCAAGTTATAACAAAGGGCGATGGTACTGCCGTTACCGGAGATCAGTCAACGAAAAATCTTTCAGACTTCAACACGAAGTTTATTGTAAAAGATGGTAAGCTGAAATTTAAAGGCTTGTTTACGGCTGCATTGCCTGCTAGCGAGGTTGGTAGTAATTTACAGGCCTTCTCTTATGCTAAAGAGATCGGAGATGAGTATTTGACTGAATACAATTCAAAAGGTACAACTTTGTCCTTCGATTATACGACTAGCGAATTGGTTGGTAACTTGTTTGATTCCGTAACTCCGGTAACTGTTAGTGCGGATATTACTGCTGCGGATGCGAAAATCCAGACAGGTACTTATTTTGTGAAAGGTGACGCAAAGAAGGTAGAAGCATTTGTTGCTGAAGTTGAAGATGGTACAAATAATGAAGCTGCCATATCAGCTGCAAAAGAAATCTCTTTCTTAGCCGTGGATCCTACTCAACGTTACAACATCAATGGTAAACAAGATGGTGAAGGTTACGCTTTGTATTGGATGAAAGGTGAGGTCGCTGCTAAAGACTCTAGTGCAAACGCAAGCTTTACGATCTCATTGAAAGATGCCTTTAATGAGGATGGTAAGTTGATTTTAACGATGAAACCTTCTGTCAAAGAAGGTAATACTTGGAAATCTTATGATGTAAATGTAGCTGCGGTTAAGCCTTCTGTTTCTGATACGAAGACTTATGTGACTACTGTATTATCAGGAAGTACAAAAACGAACTATACTCCTATCCATCCGCAACTGGGTGCGAATTCTTATCTTGACGCTTCTGTATTATTGAAGAAGAACGCTGAGAATGTGGTAAATATTTACTTTACAAGTAATGATGAGGACAAGAGCTCTGAGGGTAAGCCAAACGCTCAAACAGAGTACCATAAGTATTTAACGGTTGATCCTGCTACAGGTGACGGTTTAAGAGTGGTTGCTTATAATAGTGCGGATTTTACGATGCCGGTATCCCAATGGATCGTTTCTGGTTTTGATGGCAAATATAATTTTACATTGACAAACCGTGAGACAGGTGAGGATTTGGTATTACGTTTACAACCGGATGGAAAAGAAGGTGGCTATAAAGTAGATAAAGCAACTTATGATGGAGAAGAAGTAACAATCAAAGGAGATGAAAAAGCTTCCAAAGGTGTAACAGAAGATTTAGCACTGAATACAACTTCCGTTAAGTTCAACACGATCGCTACAACTCGTACGGACGGTTATAAAGTATTCACGGATACTCAGATCGCCGAGGGCTTTAAGATGACATTCAATGGTAAGAACGTATTTGGTGACAAGACTCTTTATGCAGTTCTTTCTAATGATAAAAAGAGTATGAAGGTCTCTACCGATGAGAAGGCGACAATGTTGACCCTTTATCCGGAAAGAGTAAAAGGTGCTGAAACTTTGGATAAATCTTTGCAAGGTGTAGCTGATTACATCTTGAATACGAATACTTATGCTTACTTAAATGATAAGAATGAGGTTGTAAGAGTTGCGGATAAGGATACTTTGGTTGTTCCAACTTATATCTTGCGTACGACGGAAGTTAAGGGTGACGATGCTAGATATTTAGGTGCTGCCGCTGCTACTGATAAAGAAAAGGATGCCGCTACAGAGTTCGCTATCATTAAGAATGCCGCAGGCGGTTATTCTTTGGTTTCGTTAGCTGCGACTTCTGGGGGTACGCTTGATTATGCTGCTTCAATTGATAATACTTCTGCGGTTAAAACTGCGAGCGTTAATAGCACAAATTTAACTGTAGCTTATGATAAGAAGCGTTATGTAGCAGCTAGTGACTTGAATGATGGTTACGCAAACGTTGAGATCTTGGACGCTAATCCGTTCAACCCGTCATTGGCCTCTCAACCACGTCACGCATCATTTGACAATATGTTAGGTTCTATCAACTATCAGTTGAATAAGAATGGTATCACTGAAGGTATCCTTTCTGCGGAAAGCATGATTTTCTGGTTGGATACGGCGGATAGCAAGGCTAAGACTCCTTCATTCTATATCTCTAAAGGCATTGAGGTTGCTGAAGGCGAAGAAGCACCGGCTGAGAGAATGTTCATGTTCAATGCTCAGGATTCTTTGAAATATTTCGTAGAAGGCTCTGCTCAAGAATATACAAATGAGGCATATTATTTGGAAGGAACAGAGGATACTAAGGTAATCTTCCGTCCGGCTATCCTTGAGGGTGTTGATACAATCGCTACTACCGTAAATGGTGAGGCTGTAAAAGTTGTTAAGGAATTGGAGTCTGATGGTGAGACTGTAAATTCTGATAGACTGGATGCGTTCAAGTTTAATATAACTTTAGCTAAGGATTCTGAGGATGAGTATGTTATTTCTTCTCAAAGAAAGATTGATGGTAAGACAGTTTATGTTTATGCCTTGAATGGAAAACTTGGTTTGACTGCTGACAATGATATCGCTATGGTCTTCACATTAGGTACTGACGTTCCGACTTCTAACGGTTCTGTTGAAGATGCTGCTTCCTCTATCGTTGTAGTAGGTGGCAACGGTGTCGTAACGATCCAAGGCGCTGCTGGTCAGAACGCTTATGTACGTACTGTATTAGGCCAGTCTGTAGCTGAGACTGTTCTTACATCCGATAACGCTACAATCGCTGTACCTGCCGGTATCGTATTCGTTACGGTTGGCGAGGAGACTGTGAAAGTTGTCGTTAAATAATTGAATATTCAAAGTAAAGGAATAATGAAATAAGATAATCAACAATTCCCGTGAGGGTTTCGATCCCAAGTAATCCGTGACGGATGAACAGGCGGGAGTTGGATTAATATTAATACTAAAGTAATAAATTAAGAGGTCCGTAAGTACCTCCGTGAGGATGGAGTACGGATAAAGAAACAAGTCTCCGGCAGGCGTAAGCTTTGCTGGGGACTTCGTATTTTGCGACCTTATTTATGTGTAACTAATGAAAAAAGAACTGTCTAATAACGTGAAAGATGGGGCCTTTTTGTATTTTTGCGGAAATTAGGAGTAATAGTAGTATCAAAAATAAGCTCAAACAATTAATGTCAAACTCAAAAATCTCAGCGGCCGCATTTGCGGACACAAAACCTCATTATGACCTTCTTGATGGATTGAGAGGTGTCGCAGCGTTAATGGTTATATTTTATCATGTATTCGAAGCCTTTGCTACGAGTCCCATTGATCAACAATTTAATCACGGTTATTTAGCCGTTGATTTCTTCTTTATCCTGTCCGGGTTCGTGATTGGTTATGCTTATGACGACCGGTGGAAAACCATGACGACAAAGGATTTTATCAAACGTCGGTTGATCCGTTTGCATCCGATGGTTGTCCTTGGAGCCGTTTTGGGAGTTATCGCGTTTTGTATACAAGGGTGTGAGAAGTGGGATGGTACGCATGTCTCTATATCCATGGTGATGCTAGCTTTGCTTATCAACCTTTTTTTGATACCGGCTGTACCCGGTTCCGGGCCTGAGATCCGTGGAAATGGTGAGATGTTTCCTTTAAATGGCCCTAGTTGGTCTTTGTTCTTCGAGTATATCGGGAATATTATGTATGCCTTGTTTATTCGTCGGATGTCAACGAAGGCGCTTATGGCACTTATTGTCTTGGCGGGAATCGGATTGGCTTCGTTCGCTATATTCAATTTTTCCGGTGCGGGGCACCTAGGTGTGGGGTGGACGATGGAAGAGTACAATTTGATCGGTGGCTTTTTACGAGTGTTATTTTCTTTCTCGATGGGATTGTTGATGTCGCGCGTCTTTAAGCCCATTCATGTCAAAGGTGCTTTTTGGATTTGTAGCTTGGCGATCGTTGTTTTACTTTCCATGCCCTATGTCGGTGACGGTGAGGCTTTATGGATGAACGGTATCTATGATTCTGTATGCGCGATCCTAATATTCCCTATGCTTGTCTATCTGGGGGCTTCCGGGAAGACAACCGATAAACATTCCGCCCGTATTTGTAAATTCTTGGGAGATATCTCTTATCCTTTGTATATGGTACATTACCCTCTTATATACTTGTATTTTGGGTGGGTGAAGAAGGAGAACCTTACATTTGCGGAAGCATGGCCGGAAGCGTTGGCATTAGTGATCGGAAGTATAGTATTGGCTTACATTAGTTTGAAACTTTATGACGAGCCGGTTCGCAGATATTTGACAAAGCGCTTTTTACAGGTACGCAAATAACCTGCCATAACCGTATGTGCCACCCAACACATACGGTGTATCGGTGAATAAGCGGATCAGAATGGGTATTAGTAGCGATTTGCCCATTCTAAGATTGTCGGACTTTCGACATCAACCCCGAACTCTTTGGCTTTTCTCAAGATATTATGAGCTAATTCCGGCTTTTGCTGATCGGTAGCGTATCGAAAATAGGATTCGGCCGCCCGTACGTGTGTGGCGTCCGGCATAGGATATTTTCGTTCTTCGGGTAATCCGAAATCAGAGTCGTTCAACTCTTTGCGTTCCTCCGTGTCAAGTCGGTCGGAACCTTGTTCTCTTTCTCTTTCCATCGTGATAATTTTTTAATGATCTGTTTATGAAACGTTTCGATGGAAACAATCACTTCTCGCTAAAAAGTGTTGGGAAAGAATTAATGTTTATCAAATAGATCTGATTCATAAAGAAAACATGCCTCGCAAAGCTCATAAGAACACATCTTTAGTTTCATCCTTAGAATCGGAAACGGATTGCCTTGCTCATCCGTCTCATCCGTCTTTATCCGCTATACGATCTAAGAGGATAGACACATGTCTGCCGTCCATCAAGCCATGATGAGCCGTTACGGAGATAGGGAGCATCCGATGCCCGTTCTGCTCGATCAGCTTTCCGGTGGAGATACGGGTAGCGGAATCGCCTGTACGGAAAGAGGAAGCGTGTTTCATCTCCGTGAAGGCGATCCACGGAACCGGGGAGAAACGGACTAAGTCTTGCCGGTCTGATTCCCTATCTTTGCAAAGGCCTGTGAGAGCTTGCACACGTTCGATCTCTTTCTGTGCGTTTTGAAGGAACAGTTGCCTGTCCGGTGTATATTTGAAGAAGCCGAAGCCGAATGTTCCGTCTTCCCGCCCAATCGTTGTTCCCACGTGGATTCGGTCGAAGCAGACAGGGATGTTGTCGATGATCCGGTACCGGAACTCTTTCACCTCATTAACGGCTGTCATAATCTTATGTAAGGAGTAGAGGAAAAAAGAGGCATGATCCGCTTTCGCCTCTTTATAGATGGAGGTCACGTCTATCTGGGTGGTCAGTCCAAAGAAAGGGTCGTCCATAGAACCGAAAAACAGGAAATGTTCTTTCCGGTTCCAATGCTCTAGGTCAATAGGATGCTTCATGATTCTTTATTTGTTGGGTTTACTATTTTGTGGAAAGCGATGCGTTCCGTACCATTTGCGATGTAAATGATACCGCATTGCTTGAAGCCATGCTTTTTCAATAAGTTTTGCATGACAATATTATCCCGGTGTGTATCGATACGGATATTATCGCAATGAGCGAATGCCCATTTTAGACATTCGGTCGAGATCCCCTTTTGCTTACCGTTGGAGGCCATGCGATGGATCACGGCATAAGGTTCATCGTTCAGCCATTCGCCTTCATAGATCTTTAGGTAAGTAGGGTCGATTCCCTCGATGTAACAAAAGGTCCCCACTAACTCGCCCTGCTCATTTTCGCATACGAAACTATGGCTGGCCTTGATCTCGTTGGAGATCAATTCCTTGGAAGGATATCCGTTGATCCATTGATTCCCGTTGCCATGCTCTTGCATGAACCTGCGTGCATAATCGTACATAGCCATTACCTCGGCCAGATCTTCTTGTCGTGTTTGTCTGATATTCATGATCGGTAGAAAAAGTTATCCCGCAAAAGTAGTATATTATTGTTATCTTTGCGAATCTAGTCGAAAAATATATAAACCAATTAAATCAAAATATCATGGAACCATTGAAAATCGCCACCGTGCAGTTCGAGACACGGGATAACGATAAGGCGTATAATCTTTCTGTCATCCGGGAGATGTGCCGGAAAGCGTCGGTAGAGGGAGCGGATGTAGTGGCTTTTCACGAATGCTCGGTTTGTGGATATACGTTTGCCAAGGACTTGTCTCGCAAGGAATTGTTGGCTATTGCCGAACCGATCCCCACGGGGGAGAGTACGCAAGCCTTGATCGCCATCGCCAAAGAGTTTGGCGTCACGCTACTGGCCGGATTCTTTGAGCGGGATGGGGATCGTATCTATAAAGCGCAAGTTTGCGTGGATGGCAATGGCTTGAAGGCAAAGTACCGCAAGCTACATCCGTTTATTAATCCGAATATCTTGCCGGGCGATCAATATGTGGTTTTTGAGATCAAGGGATGGAAATGTGGCATATTGATTTGCTACGATAATAATATCATAGAGAATGTCCGTGCCACGGCCTTATTAGGGGCGGATATCATTTTCATGCCTCACGTGACGATGTGTACCCCTTCCCCTCGCCCCGGGGCTGGTTTGATAGATCCTGTGTTATGGGAGAACCGGGCGAACGATCCGACTTCCTTGCGACAGGAGTTCGATGGCCTGAAGGGACGTGCTTGGCTTATGAAATGGCTTCCCGCTAGGGCGTACGACAATGCGGTATATGTGGTATTCTCCAATCCGATCGGGCGTGATTATAATGAGATCAAGAACGGTTGCTCGATGATTCTGGATCCTTTCGGCGATATCGTGGCGGAATGCCGTAAACTGGGTGATGATTTCGTGATCGCTACGGCTATCCCTGAGAAATTGAGACAGGCTGGAGGATATCGTTACCGAAATGCCCGTCGTCCGGAACTTTATGCGGATATTATAGGCCAACCGCATGAGTCCAATCAAAAGGTAGCATGGTTAACAGAAACAACAAGTAGCAAATAAATAGTATGCAACAAACAACAATCTCTAAGTCACCTCGTGTAGAGGTGGTGGATGCGCTACGTGGTTTCGCTGTCTTGGCAATCTTATTAGTGCATAATGTGGAACATTTTATCTATCCGGTCTATCCAGACCCGGCTACGCTGCCGGGATGGTTGAACGTATTGAATGAAGGCGTGTTTACGGTGGTATTCGCTTTGTTTGCCGGGAAATCGTATTCTATTTTTGCCTTGTTATTTGGTTTTACCTTTTATATACAGTATTCGAACCTGCAGGTGAAGGGAAAAGACTTCGGTTACCGCTTCCTTTGAAGATTACTGCTGTTGACGATCTTCGCTACGTTGAACGCCGCTTTTTATCCGGCAGGCGATGTTTTGCTGCTGTATGCGATCGTGGGCGTTGTTTTGTTTATCGTGCGTAAATGGAGCGATAAGGCTGTCTTGATAACGGCTATTATCTTTTTATTGCAGCCGGTGGAGTGGTATCATTATATCGCTAGCCTGTTTAATCCGGATTACCAATTACCCAATTTAGGAGTAGGGGAGATGTACTCAGAGATGGCGGAGCATACCAAGCGGGGGGATTTATGGAATTTCATCTGGCAGAACGTGACGTTAGGACAAAAGGCTAGTTTGCTCTGGGCTGTTGGTGCCGGCCGGTATGTACAGACCTGCGGGTTATTTATGCTGGAAATGTTGATCGGGCGCAAAAAGTTATTTATCCCCTCGGAGGAGAATTCCCGTTTTTGGATAAAGACCTTGATCATTACTGCGATCGCTTTCGGTCCTTTATACCAACTGAAAGTATTGTTGATGGATACGGCGGACAGCGCTACCGTGCGCCAGACGGCAGGTGTTGTGTTTGATATGTGGCAGAAATTCGCTTTTACGTTCGTATTGGTGGCTTCCTTTGTGTTACTGTATCAGCGCGAGGCCTTTAAGCGTTTTACCTCTATCTTACGCTCTTATGGAAAGATGAGCTTGACGAATTATGTGACACAATCTTTTGCTGGTGCGTTGATCTATTTCCCGATCGGCTTGAATCTGGCTCCTTACTGCGGTTATACGGTCAGCATGTTCATCGGTATCGCCTTTTTCTTCTTGCAAGTACGCTTCTGTAAATGGTGGGCTGAAAGACATAAACACGGACCGTTGGAAGGTCTTTGGCATAAGTGGACATGGGTAGGTTCTAAATAAGGATCTGATTATCTGGTGAAATGAGATGGGGTATGTCCCGTCTCATTTCATTACAGACAGTTCTCACTCCATAAAAGGTTTGGCATATTTAATCATTCCATGCACGTTCTTGAGTCCTTCCGGTGCCAACTCGACAACCATGCAATATTCGCTGGGGACATCGAATGGGAACTCAATGCCGAAATCAATCGCCCTTTTATATCCGAATCTCGGATAATAATCCTTATGTCCTAATAAGACGGCCGATTTATAGCCTAGCTCTCCCGCTCGCTTATGCGCTTCACGGATCAAAGCGCTACCAACGCCAATCCTTTGGTACTTCGGTACCACCGAAACCGGTGCTAGCCCAAGAGAGATCACGCTTTGGTCTTCTGATACGATTTCCACCTTACTCATCATGAGATGCCCTATGATTTCGCCGTTTAATTCAGCGACTAAGGAGAGCTCCGGAATATAAGCGTCCGTTTTTCGTAAACGTTCTACAAGGTACGGTTCGCTTTGATCACTGTCCTCCACGTTACGGAAAGCAAGTTCCACGACTTCCCTTACTGCTTGGAAATCGTTCTCTTGCTCTGGTCTAATCTTGATTTCTTTATTCATATGTTGCGTATTTCCGGTTATCGCTCAGACCCGTATCGTGAGTCCGTTTTTATCTTCTGCGTCGAACACTGCGTACCGGAGCGGATTTTTCTGCTTTCGGAGCCTTGACAGTGGGAGCTTTCTTTTCGGAGGCAGGCTCTTTGGTTGTAGTACCTTTTCCTCTTGCGGCGCTCTTTCTGGCCTTCTTTGCGGCTTTGCTGTCTACCGCTACTTGAGTCGTATCCGGTTGATACCAGAGTGATTTCTCAAAGCCGGTTAATTGACCTTCGATACGAGCTTGCTCGTTCTTTAAGGAATCCGGTGTCGGGCAATACGCCTGCAATGGCAGATTCATCAAGTTTTGGGTCTTGATGATATCCCCCTCGAACATCCGGCGACGGAAATAGTCATCCATCGTAAAAGTCATGGCGTTATTCATATTAGACGTCATGATGTATGAATTGCTGATATACGGACGTATATTCTCGTAAGGAAGCCAGAACATAGGCATGGTTGTCTCTCCCATATCACCTGTAGAGGTAAGGATCGGGCAAATCGCCAATATCTTGACATCAAAAGCGGAATTATTCTGGTCGAAATACCATGCTTCTTTTACATAGTAAGACCGTACGTCGGCTGCAGGTATATCGCTTTCATTGATTACGAAAGTCGGTTCCTCACCCGCTCTCCCCGGTATCTCCTCATAAAGGATGTAGAAGCGATCCAGCAAATCCTTGAAGTTGATCAAATGGGCTTCGTCAAACTCCTCGTATCCGTCCAGATACTCATAGGCCTTGATCTTATTCTCACCTAAAAGCTGGAAGATTACGGAGAAAAGATTCATCTGTCCGTTCATCGGGCGGGTCGGGTAATAAAGCGGAGCGTTCTGCTCTTTCATCAAGTCCACCTGCCGGTAGATAATACGCATCCAGCGAGCGTTCCCGATCTCTTGCGTCAAACGCTCGTTCATATCTTGGGCCCGTACGGTCAGTTCGGGTAAACCGGTATCTTTCTTATCGTTTCTTTCCCCACGGCTGGCTTGAGGCGAACGGCGACGCGTTTGTTGTTGCTGCGTAGCATCGTTCTCTGCTTCTTCTTGCGCGTGAAGAGGCATCGCTGTTAAAAAAGTGGCGGCCAAAGCGGCTATGTAATACAGATGTTTCATACTGCGAATCTTAATTTACGATTACTTCGATAGTCGGTATGGTACGTTCGATACCGTCCGGACCTTTCGCGACTACACGGGTGATATAAAAACGTTTACCCTTACTTAAATTGCGGATATAGTTTTTCTGACGTTGCGAGAAGTTGGTTCCTTCGGCCACTTCCGGGATAGCGTTACCCATGGAGTCGAAGAAAGTCAGCTCAAAATGTAATACCGTATATTTTACATTTAGCAAATCATCGTCGATAGCGGCCAGAATACCGTCAGCCTCTACCAAGCTACGTTTGGCGATCATACCTCCCTTGAACTTACGGACGTTACCGTTTTGATCCTTATACTCGATATAAGGTAGGGGATCGGGGAGGGCACGCACGCGGAAGGTAGTCTTTGCCATCTCTATGTTCCGGCCATCCGCCATACGAGCGTTTACCGTGATCACGGCTTCCGTTCCTACTTTAGACGGGCGGGCTTCCCAACCATCCTTGCTGCGGGTTAATGTGCCGTTCGTCATGGTAGCTGTCACATTACCGCTCGGTACACCCGGGACGGCGATACGCATCGGGTTGGCGATACCGGCATATAATACGTTCATCAATGTCGGGGCCACGGTAGCTGTCGGCTCGGTCACGAAATACTCGCTCTCGAAATCCCGGCGCATGATGCTGCCGTCGCTATTCGGCATCTCGATATAACCTTTGATCGGGAATGTCCCGGCAGCTCCGGTATTCACCGTGAAGACTCCTTTATTCTCGTAAGGTAATTCTTTTCCGTTTACATAGATCGTAGGACGTTTCGTAGAGTCTACCGCCGATAATACGATATTCGCCTTGTACTGGCTTCCTCGCATTACGATCTGGCTTTCCGGGATTACCTGCGCCGTGATCTGGTTCACACGGTAATCGCCAACGTCTACGCTATTCAATAAGTTCGATAAGACCTCACCTTCGGCGTAGCGAACGTCACTTTGCATTTTTGTTAACAGGGTAACAGCCGCCGCTACCGGCATATTCTCGAACAAGGCCTCTTCCCAAGTACGGGTATTGATCCCCGCTTTATGAGGGGGAGTCGTGCTTAGGTTCGCCTCCAATACGGCAGTCTTCGCCGAATCTTCGATAAAGCCGCCCATCCAGATACGATACTTATCAATTTCCGCTCTCAGCTTTTTACCTTCTCCGCTTACAGGAGAGAGCATTACACGGGAAGCGGCTTCCAAATCATCCTTATGCTCGATGCTGTTTACGTTGGCATTCTCGCCATCAGCTACCTTAGCGATACGGATCTTTAAATCTTGTATATACGTATAGAGGCTATCTGAGGCTCTTTTCACCTCACGGGCCTTCAATGCCCACTCACCCACTTTCTGGGGATTCTCTTGGTAATAAGCTTCCATCTCGTCCGCTACGATCTTGTTTCGGCGAGAGGAGTTATCGATAGAGGTTCGCAAGCTACCTTCCACCAACTCAAAACCATCCAGCACCTCCGACGACACATTCAGTGCCATCATGGCGATGAACACCAGATACATCAGGTTGATCATCCGCTGACGGGGAGAATTGGGATTATTTGATATTCCTGCCATATTTCTTTACTTCATTGGGTTGTTTGTATACGGAGCCTGTTGTGGCTGTTGGTAACCATAGGGTTGCTGATATTGCTGTTGGTAACCGGGCTGTTGTGGCTGCTGATACATCGGTTGTTGAGGTTGTTGTTGCGGCTGCGCCGGTTGTTGGTAGCCCATATTCACGGTCATCGCTTGCAATAAACGACTGTATACTTGGTTCAATTCGGCCAGTTGGCGAGTCATCTTTTCCGTCTCGTTACGGAATACGGAACTATCTACTACCGATCCGTCATACATCTCACGGATACGATTCAAGCCACTATTGATGTGTTCGATAGATTCGATCTGCGAACTGATACTCTTCAACTGGATCTCATAGATGGTATTCAATCCGGATACGTTACGGTTCAATTGTTCCATCTGGTGTACGTAACCACGGGAGTTTTGGTTGATGCCATCGGAATTATCCGTGATACTCTTATAAGAGTTCAACAGTGTATCGGATACGTTCGTAAGCGAATTAGTCACTTGGCTGAAACGCTCCATGTTCTCAGACATGCCAGATAATTGCTCCAGATATTTTTGGGTAGCTTCCGTCAATTCCGCCATCTTGGAAATTTGCTCGGCCGCTCCGCTTAATTTCTTGATGCTCTCGGATAAGTTCTTGGTATCTTCTTCCGTCACGTCCAGATTACCTGCGATATTCAAGGAACCACCTCTTTGCGCGTTCGCCTTAGACGCTGCCGAACCGATATTTATTCCCCCGGCTATCTCATCGTCTTCTACATTATCCGTAGAATTGATCATGGTTGAGATCGGCGTACCGGTGAAATCCGGACGATCCATCGGGTTCTTTGATTTCAATACGGGGAAAACATCTTCCCAATGATACTCCTTGTTCGGATGCTCGAACGCCGAGATAAAGAATACGATAGACTCGGTGATCATCGCCACGAACAGGATTTGGTTAGCGTATGGTATATGTAATAACTTAAATAACGCACCGAGGATTACGATGGACGCACCCCAACTATACAGGAAGTTCAATACTCGTTTTCCTCTTTCGCTGGAGAGGAACATCTCCAGTCTGTTTTTATATCTTCTATATTTTCCCATCGTCGTATTATTGTCTTAAATGATTCAAAACTTTAAATTTATAATTCCCGCTTATTTCTTTCCCTTGGAGCGAGAGAATCCTATTTGGGTACGTGCGCAACGGAAACCGATGTAAGAACGGCTCTCGTTCTGGAACTCGAAAGTACGCATGTCCGAACGGATAAATTGTGAGACATCTTTCCAAGAACCTCCTCGCACTACTTTCTTTTTCATGGCGTAGGGATCGTTCTTGGCGGCGTTGTAACGCAGATCCGGGTTCATGTCGCTCATTTGGCTCGGGCCAGACTCGGAGTAAGACGTTGAGGTCCATTCCGCCACGTTTCCTGCCATATCGTATAACCCGAACTCATTCGGGGCGAAAGAGCCTACACGAGACGTAATCAAATGGCCATCCTCCGTATAATTACCTTTACCCGGCTTGAAGTTACCCAAGAAACAACCTTTGCTGTCTTGAAGCTCGTCGGTAGACCAAGGGAACTTATTCTCGTTCTTACCTGTACGGGCGGCATATTCCCATTCTCCTTCGGACGGAAGACGGAATGGCTCTACCAATTGTCCCGGTGGCAAGCTCAAGGATTCTTTGTATAAATTCGTACGCCATACGCAGAAGGCAGTCGCTTGTTCCCAAGAAACACCGACTACAGGATAATCATCGTAACCCGGATGAGAGAAATACATACGGGTATATGGCTCGTTGTACGCATTCTTGAAATCGTTCACCCAGCAATTCTCGTCCGGGTAGATATTGACGATACGGGTATTCAAGAAATCCCATTCGCTGCTTAACGGGCGGGTGATCGTCTCGTTGATTACACGTCCTTCATCATCGATGTAAGCGGTGTCCTTGGAGATCATGACTACCTCGTTCGGATCTACCTGAATATCCGTATTACGAACCCGGTCCGCCGGGTTCAACTGATTCTTGCGAAGGGCGGCGGCGGTATAGTCGTACCACTCGTATTTATAGATCATTTGTTTAGGGTCCAAACCTTTCTCTCCGGTAACGGGATTCGTGTAATAGACACTTTCTATCGCACGTTGCTCATCCTCGTTCGCCCGTCTCCAAGGAATCGGACGGTTCCAGTCCAAATGCGGAGTGACAGGCTCCCCGTAACGGTCTTCCGTGATCTTGAACAGATCGTTGCCTCCATAAGCTGGGTCCGCCAAGCGTTCACGGATAATAGAGTCTCTCACATAATAAACGAACTGGCGATATTTGGCGTTCGTTACCTCTGTCTGATCCATCCAGAACGCGTCGAAAGAGACCCCTTTCGTCTCCGGCATGATTCCCCACAAGGAATCCTTGTCGGCGGGACCCATCTCGAACGAACCTCTTTTAACCAAGACCATTCCATACGGCGCTGGTTCATTGAACGCTACCGATCTGACACCTGTCACCTCACCGCCGGCACTCCGGAGAGATTTACCGCAGGAGGTAAGCAAGGCTACCGTTACAAGTACTAATAATACTTTTTTCATATACTATAATATACGTACACTTTTATGTCTATTTTTCCCTGTCTTCGTCTTGTTCAGCTTTAAGGCATACTTGACACATAGCTCGTGGCTACCGCTACTTGCCCGGCCTAGGGCCGTGGTCGGGAAATCAAAGGCGTAACCCGCATGGAAACGACCTAGCTTTACGCCGAACATGATGCCCACCGATTCATTCACCCGATAGGAAAAACCTCCATTAAACATCTTATTATATTCCAGCCTAGCGGTAATATCCGCATGAAAACTTTGCATGTCTGTCAGCAAGAACACCGAGGGCTGTAATTCTATCAACGGATTCTTTAATTGAATATTGTATCCACCCATTAAATTAAGTGAACGACCTATATAGGTATAGGCGTTCTCGTCCAGTTGAAGCTCCGGTTGGGTGATATGCGTCATGCCAAACCCGGCGTAAAACCGTTTATGGGTATAGTAAATACCGAAGTTCATATCCAACCCCATGCCGCTGACCTGCTCTACAGGAATGGCGGCGTCGGTCTCTTGATGGTATTCGGACTCAACCTTTATCACCTTGGTTCCGTCGAACGATTGGTTGACTAAGCCGATTTGCAGACCTCCGCTCAAGACTCCCCCGAATAATTTATACTTATAGGCGTATTGCGCCCCTACATGTGTATTCTGGAAAAGTCCGATCGCCTCGGTAAATACAACCAATCCGACACCATGATTCGTCTTGCCTAAAGTGAGTGGCATATCCGCGGTAATGAAGAACGACTTGGGTGCCCCATGTACGCCGATCATTTCCAAGCGGGCGAGAGCCAATATATTCAAGTCCTCCGTAGCTCCGGCCACGGCCGGGTTATAATACGGTTTCGCCATGAAGTATTGACTTAAGCGTGCGTCATATTGCGCCCGTACGATTCCCGCACAAGTACACAAAAGGATCAAGATCGAAAGAAGACGTCTTCTCATTTAAACATTCACTTCACGTTGTAACTACAAACGCAGCAAATCCGGATAAATTGTATTTTCACAAAAAAACAACGAGGCAGGGGAGCTCGATCGTCCGCCACCTCGTTCTTCTATTTCTTAATTTTCAATTTCCAATTCTCAATTGAACTAGTATTCTTCCTCGTTGAAGAAGAAGTCTTCTTTACTTGGATAATCCGGCCAGATGTCTTCCATGCATTCGTAAATCTCGCCTTCATCTTCCATTTCCTGCAAATTCTCAATCACTTCTAATGGCGCACCAGAACGTTGTGCATAGTCAATAAGTTCATCCTTAGTCGCAGGCCAGGGTGCGTCTTCCAATTTTGAAGCTAACTCTAATGTCCAATACATAGCTGTCAAGTATTAATAACCGCCGAAGCGATTTGGTTCTCTATTTTTCCGCGAAAATATGACTTTATTTATTATACGCAAGTATAATCCCAAATAATTTCTTTACCGTTATTATTTATGCATTCTTTTCGCGCCAGAACGAAGAAATAATCCGATAAACGGTTCATAAATATCAATACAGGCTCCTCAACGGGGCAATTCTCGGCCAAGCGATAGATTTGTCGCTCGGCACGACGGCAAACGGTGCGGCAAACGTGTGCGAGGGCGGCCGAGCGGCATCCTCCCGGTAGGATGAACGCGTGCATTTTCGGCAGCTCGTTATCCAGACGGTCTATCTCCCGCTCGATACGCTCGATGCTCTCGGACGTTACCTTGCTCTCGATTTTCAATTCCGTGGTCGCTTGATCCGTGGCTAGGTAAGAACCGATCGTGAATAGTTTATGCTGGATGAATGATAAGAAATCAGTATCTTTCTCATCATTCAAGGCCGTGATTAATAATCCGATAAAGGAGTTCAGCTCATCTACGGTGCCATAGCTCTCGATCCGATCGTGCGCTTTCGACACGCGTTGTCCACCTACCAGTGAAGTGGTTCCTTTATCGCCTGTTCTGGTATAGATAATACTCTTCTTCATATCTGACTTGTTTTGAATCCTAAAAATAAACAATATAATCTCGTTTGTGCAATTTCTTGTTGAACAAGACAATCCCTAGCGAGTAAAGATCTAAGGTGACCGTCACTTCCGGACATGCGCAGATCTCTTCCCAAAGTTCACGCATCTTACGGCTCGCCTTGATTCCCTCAAAAACGAATACCGTGTCGTTGTGCGCATATCTCATACATTCATTAAACAGCCAGAGGTTGTTATGTTGTTCATATAAAGTGTTGAAAAAAACAAAATCTAAGCTATTTATGTCATTTAAGGCTTGGGGAAGCAAGTCCTTATAATTACCGATACGCAAATCGATGGGATTACGTCCCTCTTTAGCGAATGCTTGACGGGCGATCGTGGCGAATTCCGGTACATTTTCCAAGGCGATACATCTCAATCCCGTGGCATAGGAGGTTAGATATAAGGTAGACAACCCCATCGTGGTTCCTATCTGGAGGATATTCTTGGACTTGAAATAGTTTGTCAAACGGAATAATAAGGCGCCATGCTTGGGCCGGATGGATTCCCGTTTTACGATCTCGCCGATGGAACGGGTCTTTCGTTTCCCCTTGTTCTGCCGGTCCGGATAGGTGATCTCTCCTTCCCGGAATAATAACTGCTTACGTAAAAGCTCTATATCATAGAAACTATAATAGGAACATTTTTCCTCGATGACCTTCGTGATGAGGTTAAAAACGAAAGGCGAATGTACTCCGAATCCTTTACGGTAGCGGATGCCGCGGTACAAGAGCGATCCTTTTCGTAATGTATTAACCTTTGGTAGTATTTGCATTTCCTTTTGTCGTTAGGCAATGATGACCTTGCCATTTGCCGCGAACTTACATAAAAAAACGCAATTAGCATAAGCCTCTAGTCTTTAAACGGAGTTATAATAACTTGTGCCATGCGAATGGCACACCCGTGCCATAACGGTGGCACCAGCGTGCCATCGCAGTGGCACAGTCGTGCCATAGGCGTGGCACTGGCCTTTATCCTAGAAACTGGCTTTCTCCGGCTCGGGACGGATATAGGTTAATATCTGTCCGCTTAACTGAAGCAGCGAGATCTCACAGATCTTGGTGGAATATTCCGCCACGGAAAGACGCTCCTCCGCTTCCAGTAGACTGTTTTGCGCCTCACGCAATTCGATACCAGACAACTCGCCGAGTTTATAGCGGTCGATGGCGATCCGGTAGTTCTCTTGGGCGGCTACGAGGTTCTCTTTCTCTAGGCTCCATAGGTCGAGGTTGTTTTTATAGGCCATCCAGAAGTTGCTCATGTCCGCACGCAGGGCAAGTTCCAGTTCTTGGATGCGCAATTGCTGGTTCTCGATTTGGATGCGGGCGTTGCGTTGCTCACGTTTCCGGTTGAAACCGTCGAAGAGGCTCATACCGATGGTCACGCCGTAATTAAGCCCCAGCCGTTGTTGGAGGTCGTAATTGCCCACTTCCGTCCAGTTTGCCGTGTAGCCGTAGCCTGCGTTTAGCTTGACATAGGGATAATAGCGGCTTTTTACCTTTTTATAATCAAGCTCAGACAACGTCTGGTTCTTTTGGGCGATCAGGAGTGAGGCGTTGGCTTCGAGGGTATTCTTCCATAGATCTACCTCGTCGAGGAACGGGTTCGGGTAGATCAAGGAGTCCTTGATCTGGATTTCCTCCTCCACATTATTTAATGCCATTAACTCGTTCAGGCGGATACGGGAGGTATGCACGACCTCCAATTGGTTTAATACCTTGGAGCTATCCGAGTTGAAGTCCACTTGAGCCTGTTGCAAGTCCAGACGGGACATGGAGCCGATATAATACCTTTCCTCCACGATCCGTAGACGCTCCTTGGAAAGGTCCAAGGTGGAACGGAGGTTACGCAAACGGATTTTCTGCCGGATCAGGTTGTAGTACTCGCTGGAAAGGTTGGCTACGAAATCCTCGATGGTCATGCGGGTGTTCAATTCTCCCATTCGCTGTAATTCTTTCAAGCGAGAGTATTCGGCTTGGATACCGAAACCGTCGAAAACCGTCCAGTTAACGTTTAGTCCGACGTTACCCGTCTCGCTGTTTATACCATTCGCCTTCTCGATCGATCCGTCTTGCAGGCTGTTACGGTTGTTATTGAAATTTCCGCTGAATCCGCCGCTCATATCTACGGTAGGCAGATAACCGGCGTTTCCCGGGGTGGCGTTATTGTCGCTGATCTGTTGCTCGTTACGAATGATACGGATGGAGTAGTTCTGCTCTAATCCGGTTTCGATACACCGTTTCAGATCGAATAGTTGCTGCGCCTCCGCCATAAAGAGGGAAGAGAAGGCCAATAGTAATGTATATAGGTACTTATTCATGTGTTTATTTATTATTCAGTAATGTTCTTTTTTCGGTTGGTGGATATAAACGAATACATGGCCGGTACGATAAACAGGGTCAAGAAGGTCGATACCAACATTCCGCCTACTACCGCTACGCCCATGGCGATACGCCCTTGGGCACCCTCGCCCGTAGCGTATACCAATGGCACCAAACCGAGGATGGTGGATACGCTAGTCATCAAGATCGGGCGCAGACGCTGGGTCGCGGACGATCGGATCGCTTCCGGCAAACTAAGTCCCGACTCTTGCCGTTGATTGGCGAACTCTACGATCAAGATACCGTTCTTCGCCACCAAACCAATCAACATAATGATACCGATCTGGCTGAATATATTCATCGTGATACCCGAATAACTCATGAACATCAGCGCACCGGCGATAGCCAAAGGCACGGTGAACATCACTACCAACGGGTCCTTGAAACTCTCGAACTGGGCGGCCAACACCAAATAAATCATCAGCAAGGCCAAGATCATGGCGAACATCAAACTGGAAGAACTCTCACGGAACTCTTTCGACTCGCCGGAAAGAGCGGTGCGGAAGCTACCATCCAGCACCTCCGAGGCGATACGATCCATCTCGTCCAGACCATCGCCGATCGTGTATCCTTTATTCAATCCACTGGAAACCGTCGCTGATACAAAACGGTTATAGCGATACAATTGGGGCGGCGCCACATTTTCCGTAACCTTAACCAAGTTATCCAGCTGGATCATTTCCCCATTGTTACTACGTACATAGATCGATTTTAAATCGACAGGGGTATTTCGTTGCTGGCGGTTGATCTCGCCCAATATCTGGTATTGCTTACCATTCATATAGAAGTAGCCCATACGCTGTCCGCTCAACGCATATTGCAAGGTCTGGGCGATATTCCGGGTGCTGACACCCAATAAGGAAGCCTTATCCCGGTCGATCTCGATACGTGCCTCCGGCTTGGTGAAGCGCAAGTTCACGTCCGCCATCTGGAAGACCGGGCTCTCGTTCACCTTTTGCATAAACGTGGGCAGGAACTCTTGCAGTTTATCCAAGGTCGGGGCCTGCAGTACGTATTGGATAGGCATACCGCCCCGGCGTCCGCCGAAGGTGGATTGCTGTTGTACGAAGGCGCGGGCCAAGGTCTCTTTGCGGACTTCTTTCGACAAGGTCTCGGCGATCTCCATTTGCGAGCGTTCCCGTTCCTTGATATCGCTTAATATGAGGTTTAGCGAACCTCCTCCTTCCCACGAGCGGGTCATGATGGATTGCTTCTCGGGAGCGATGGAGTCGGCTATTTGCTCGATACGGTCCGCGTAGTCGCGGATAAACTCGAAGGTAGCCCCTTCCGGCCCGCGCATATTCACGGAGATCATGGAACGGTCCTCCAAAGGCGATAACTCGGAACGAATGTTCTTCCAGAAGTACCCGATCGATCCGAAGAGAAGGATAACGATAGGGATCGACCATATCTTATGGTTCAGGAACGCATTCAACGACTTGGCGTAGATTGTGTTCAATCCCTCGAAGAACGGCTCGGTCTTCCGATAGAACCAGTTTTTCTTCTCTCTCCTCTTCAATAGCTTGGTAGCCAACATCGGTGTAAACGTAAGGGCCACGAATGAGGAGATAGCGACCGAACCGGCGATCACGATACTGAACTCCTTGAACAAACGCCCCGTCATACCTTCCATAAACACGATCGGCAAGAATACGGAGATTAGGGTGATCGTGGTAGATACCACGGCGAAGAAGATCTCTTTCGATCCTTCGATACCCGCCTCTTTCGGCGACATGCCTTGCTCGATACGTACATATATATTCTCCGCCACCACGATCGCGTCGTCTACCACCAGACCGACCGAGAGCACGACCGCCAACATCGTCAATACGTTGACGGAGAATCCGGAGATATACATCACGAAGAAAGCTCCTACCAACGATACGGGGATAACGACGACAGGAACCAGCGTGACCCGCCAGTCGCGGAGGAACAAGAAGATAATCAATACGACCAAGAGGAAAGCCTCGTAAATCGTCTGTTGTACTTCACTGATAGAGGCCCGGATAAAGCGAGTGTTGTCATACATCATCTCGATCGTGACATCTTCCGGCAGGTCTTTTTGTAATTGCTCGATACGCTTGTAGGCTTCGTCGGCGATCTCGATATGGTTGGCTCCCGGTTGGGGGATGATAACGGTCATAACCATCGGCTCGCCGTTCTTCTTCAGTAAGCTCCGCAAGTCCTCGGGAGCTACCTCCGCACGTCCGATATCGCTGAAGCGCACGATGTTGTTGTTGTCTTCCTTGATAATTAAATCGTTGAATTCCTTGGCGGTATGCATCAATCCTAAGGTACGTATGGATAAGGAGATCGTATTTCCCTCGATACTACCGGAAGGAAGCTCCACGTTCTCGTTATCGACGGCGTTTTTCACGTCCATCGGGGTCACTCCGTAACCCGCCATCTTGATTGGGTCCAGCCATAGACGCATGGAATACCGTTTTTGTCCCCAGATATCCACGCCACTCACGTTCTCGATGGTCTGCAAGCGCTCTTTCACCGTCAGCTCGGCGATCTCGCTCAACTCCATCAACGAGCGTTTGTTGCTTCGGATGGCGATCTGCATGATCGGGGAGGCATCGGCATCCGCTTTCGATACCGTAGGTGGGTCGCAGTCACGGGGAAGGTAGCGTTGGGCACGAGATACCTTATCACGTACATCGTTCGCCGCCGTTTCCATATCCACGGACAACTCAAACTCTACCGTGATGCGGCTGCTGCCTTGGCTACTCACGCTACTCAATGAACGGATACCCGGGATACCGTTGATATTCTGCTCCAACGGCTCGGTGATCTGATTCATGATCACGTCGGCGTTCGCTCCGGGATAAGATACGTTGACCGAGATAATCGGCTGGTCTACGCTCGGGAACTCCCGGACGCCAAGGAACCGGTAACCGATAAAGCCGAACAGGAGGATGACCAGCATCATCACTGTCGAGAGTACGGGCCGGTTTATACTGGTTTCTGAAATATTTGCCATCGTTCTTCTCCTTATTCAGTCAAGTTATCAATAGAAACTTTCATGCCGGTACGTAACTGCATCACGCCGGACGTGATCAGCGTATCGCCCACATTCAACCCTTGCAATACCTGTACACGGCTCTCGGTTCGAATACCGATCGTGATCTCTTGAGGCTCGGCCACGCCGTTCTTATATAAGTAAACGATGTCTTTTCCCATCTCGGGGATAACGGCCTCGCTGGGGATGGCTAAAGCGTCCTTGATCTCCCGCTTGCTGATCTCGACGGAGGTATAACGGCCGGGTAAGATATTCTCGCCCGGATTCGGGTAAGTGGCACGTACTTTCAAGGTACGGGTTGCCATATCTACCTTGCTTTCCACGGCGTAAACGGTCGCCTTATAGTTCTGCATCATACCGTCTTTCTCCATGCGGAACAGGATCGGGGTTCCGTCTTGTACCTCGGCCGCGTAGCTCTCGGGGATGGAGAACTCGATTTTCAAAGGGGATATCTTGGTCAACTTGGCGATTACGGAAGAGGAGGAGGTAACGTATGCGCCCTCACTCACGGAGCGAAGTCCGATGATCCCGTCGAAAGGAGCCCGAAGCTCTGTCTGGGCGATATTCGCTTTGACCAGCTCGATATCCGCCATTAGCTTCTCGTATTCGGTGGCTACTTGCTCGTAGGCCTCTTGGCTGACGGCGTCTTTCTCCAACAAGGTACGTTGGCGATAGACACGATCCTTGGCCAAAGGGACTTGGGCTTCCAGCTTCTTTAGCTGGGCTTGCAGCGGCTTGTCATTGATTTTGGCCAACAGATCGCCCGCCTTTACGTGGGTACCTTCCGTGAAATAGATTGCTACCACCTTACCGGAGGACTCGAAAGCCAAATCCACCTCTTCGTCCGGAAGGGTACTCCCGGTACTCATGATCTTATCGGTTAATGATTGGTATTTTAATACCTCGGCGTTGATGTTAAGTGTCTGGTTTCGCAGGCTCGTGCCCGATGTGGGTACGACGGAAGCGGCATCTTGGGATGCCTTGAACTTGTTTTTCAATTGAGGGTAAGCGATCATTCCCGCTATCATTAATAAGATAGCCGCCGTAACTCCCCATTTCGCTCTCTTTGTCATCATGTTCTCGTATGGTATTTACTGATAATTTACACTCGTTACTCCAAAATATATAACTAAACGCAAGTTTAGACTGCCCTTTCGTAAAAAGGTTTAATCAAAGATATTATTTTTTTGAGAGATGAATCCCTGATTGGGAAGAACGGGGAAAATAAGGGAATTAAAACGAATCTAGGGAGGAAGTCTGATCGGTTTGTGGTAGAAGAAATGAGTGTCTCCTGTCGTATAGATCTTTTCACATAGGTGAAAAGAACGTTTCACAGCCGTGATCCGATCGTTTCACATGGGTGAAAAGATCAGATCACACTTGTGAAACGATCTGTTATAGCTTATGTATAACTTTCATTAACTGCTCGCCCAAGCCAATCGTATAGCCTTGAGAGACAAATACGACACGGTTGAACGTATCGGCGATCAAGAAGATCGGCAAGGTATTGGCGTTTTGCAATTTCATCGCTGTAGCCATTTCCTTTTGGATCGCCCCGTCGATATCCAGACCGTATGTGATCGTGCCCGGTAAATCGCCGAACTCTTTCGGATCGAAGTTCTTATAGCCTTTCTCGTCCGGGAAGAGAAGCACGATGCCTCGTCCCCAATCCTCCAGTTCCTTCTTCACGGCGGCGATATCACGCATCGCATGGTTTGTCGGTTCTTGGCGGGAGCCTAGAAGCGCTACGATATAGTAGCCACGTCCGGTAGTAGCTAGCAGGCTGGTCTCCTCACCGTTGTCCGCACGTTTGAACTTATTCTCGGAGTTGAAATTACCGATCACCTGTATCTCGTCCTTGCTTTCACGCATTTCCAATTGGATCGGGGTGGTCTTGTCCGCCTCCACATTGAAAAACTCGATCTCGGCCAATACGCTACCGTTTGCCATACGAGTACCGGTCACTAACATATAATTACCTTCATCCATGGATAACGGTTTCTTCAGTAATCCGTTCCAAGTATCTCCCAAGCCCATATCCACATTACCGCCTCTCTCGAAATTCAAGGTCTGTAAAGTACCGTTCGGCAAAACCTTGGCGATCGTGAAGTGACTGTAATATTTCGGGTCTTGCAGCGCCTTGATCGGTTGGTAAGAAGCGATTACCTTGCCTTGTTTAGCGGTCGTCTGTACGGCAGCCTCGAAATCGACGTCTACCCAAGCGTTGTCCTTGAAGTACTGGATCTTGCGGGCTACCGGCTCGATACGTGCCGGAATACCTAAGCTACGAGCCACGGCCACGAAGAAGATATTACGGGAGCCCTTATCAGCGATACGAGATTTCCATACACCCATCGGCATGATCGGAATACGTTGTGCGTTTAGCGCGTCGTTAATGGAGACGTTATTCTTCACCCAATCCACCAATGCCTGTGGATTCTCTACGGCTTGTTTCGCAAGGGAAGGCTCAATATTTGCGGCGAAGAAACTCTTATAAGGAGTCAGGAACTCATTGGCCACACGAGGATTCATGATATATTCATTGAACCATTCGCTTTGAACGGCCGGCGTATTATTCAAATGATCTGCGAGGACAGACGCAGGTGTATCACGTAGATCCTTAGCGGACACGACATCCAATAATGCCATCGCTTGCGCACGCTTCTCGGCGGGAGTCTCCCGTAAGAACTTCTCGATCTCCATCCAGTTACCACGGCTACCGATCATGAAATCCTCCGTCTTCATCGGGTCGATACCCAATTCTTTCGCTAAAGCCTCTGCTTTCTCTTCCGTATAGAAAGTAGCTACATATTTATTACGGATAGCGTCTTCTTCCAATAAACGTTTGGCGTTCGCTTCCTTTTGCTCCGGTGTAACTTCCGCTGGGATAGAGCCGTCCACCGGTGGTATGATATCTAGGGCGATCGTCTCCACATCTCCCGGTTTTTTGTTCAAGGCGATCGTAACCTCTCCGTCTTTGCCGAAAGAGACCTTGCTGTAGCCGAACTTGCCGTCCTTGCTGGCCCATACCAACATATCCCCTTTTCCGGCGGATAATGAGCATTTGCCATCCGCATCCGTCTTCTTGCGGGCTACACTGTTAAACTCGGCATAATTATAAATCTTGAATTCAACCAGAGCGTCCTTCACTGGCTTGCCATTGGCATCCGTAACCGTGATAACAGCTTTAGCCGAAGGCGCGTAATTATCGATCACGTTGATCTCGGTATACCCATCGGTACGTTCCATGACATCCTCCGGGCCATTGTATTTACCGAATACTTTCGTATGCATCAACATACCCCGGTAAGCAGGGCCGTTGAACCAACCCAGATTCAATACCGGTTCGGGCTCGCAAGCGCCGAGGAAATACCATTTACCATTCACCCAAGCTTCTACCCATGCGTGGTTATCATCCGTATGCGCCCAGCGAGGCGTATATACCTGACGTGCGGGGATACCCACGGAGCGTAAAGCGGCTACCGTGAAGGTAGACTCCTCGCCGCAACGACCGTAAGCGGTCTTTACGGATGCCAAAGGGGAACTTGTGCGCCCATCGGAAGGAGTATAGATAACCTTCTCATGACACCAGTGATTCACTTCCAGTACGGCGTCGTACAACGAGAGACCCTTCACCCGGTCTTTCAACTCATCAAAGAAAACCATGCGGCTTTCATCCAGATTCTCGTTATTGATTCGTACCGGCAATACGAAATGACGGAAGATCATCTCGGGAATACTATCGCCCCAAGGCATCTCATTCCGTGCTTGGAAAGAGGAACGGATGTTTTTCAAATAGAAATCGCCACTATAGTCCGTGATGTCTCCAATCGGCATATAGGCGTACATGAAGGTTAACGCCTCCCTCTCTTCGGGAGTCATTTGATCGTTAAATACTGCGAAAAGGTCTCCGTTAGGCAGAGCGGCCTGTTTCGCTTGGAAATCGTTCTCGACCTCAGCTCGGTAAGCGGCGTCGGTAATAAAATGTTGTTGGTTGTTACAGCTCGTCCATACGAGTAATGTGAACAACAGCGTAAATAGATGTTTTTTGTTCATAAAGCGGATATGTATGTTTGCCAAAAGTAATGATTCTATGCGAGATAGAAAAATTCTCGAACAATTTGTAAGAAAGATTTGTTTTTCTATAGAAAGAATAAATCTGGTCTTCCTGTAAATTTGGGACCGGATTTCTTCTTTTTGTGTGATTATAATTACAAAAAGTTTACGAACTTTGTGACAAAGTATCAAATCACTAATCATAAAACCCGTTTTGCGTATGTTTCAAAATCCTGAGCAAGTGCTATTAATAGCTTCTGTGATCCTGTTTTTAAGTATATTCGCCGGTAAGGCCGGTTATCGTTTCGGCTTACCCGCTTTGTTGTTGTTCCTTGGTGTGGGAATGTTGTTTGGCAGCGATGGTCTGGGCATCCAGTTCAGCGATCCGAATGTGGCCCAGTTTATCGGCATGTTGGCGTTGAGTATCATCTTGTTCTCGGGTGGTATGGATACGAAAGTTGCGGAGGTCAAACCTATCGCCTCGCAAGGTGTGGTATTGGCTACGCTCGGGGTGCTGGCCACGACTTTTATCACGGGCGGGTTTATCTATTGGTTATTTGGTTTATTTGGCAAATATGTTACGTTGACTTTCCCGGAATCTTTATTGCTGGCGGCGGTCATGTCCTCTACGGACTCAGCCTCGGTTTTCTCCATCTTGCGCAGTAAAGGGGTTTATTTGAAAGAGCGTCTGCGTCCTACCTTGGAACTGGAGAGTGGTAGTAATGACCCGATGGCTTATATGCTTACCTTGCTTCTGATCGCTTACATACAAAGTGGAGGTATGAATATTTGGGAGGCCGGGCTATCCTTGGTCATTCAATTATCGGTGGGAGCTATCGCCGGTTTCTTATTGGGGAGACTGGCTGTGTTGATTATCAATAAGATCGATATAGATAACGAGTCTTTGTATCCGATCCTTTTATTGGCTACGGCTTTCTTCACCTTCGCCGCTACGACCTTATGTAAGGGTAATGGCTATTTAGCGGTTTATATCGCTGGTTTGGTGGTTGGTAACGCTAAGATTGTTCACAAGAAAAGTATGGGGACGTTCTTTGACGGTTTCGCTTGGTTGTGGCAGATCGTGATGTTCCTTACGTTAGGCTTGCTAGTGAACCCGCATGAGTTATTACCGGTGACGGGTGTAGGTGTTATGGTGGGAGTCTTTATGATCTTGATCGCCCGTCCGATTAGCGTGTTCCTTTGCTTGATACCTTATAAGAATTTCTCCTTCAAAGGTAAACTGTATATCTCATGGGTGGGATTACGCGGGGCGGTTCCTATTATTTTCGCTACTTACCCGATGATCGCCGGGATCGAGCATGCCGGTATGTTCTTTAATATCGTATTCTTTATCACGATTCTTTCTTTGCTGATTCAAGGAACCACGGTTACTCAAGCCGCAAAATGGCTGGATATGGTGGATGAGCCGGAACGAAAGGATGAGTTTGGCATCGAGCTTCCCGAGGAGATCAAGAGCGCTATGAGCGAGATCGATATTACCCCGGCGGTATTATCCCATGGAAATAAATTGATGCAGCTGACTTTACCCGATCATACCTTGGCGGTAATGGTGAAACGGGAAGGCCGCTATTTCATCCCGAAAGGAAATACGGAATTAAAGGAGAACGACAAGTTGTTAATGATCTCCGATAATGACGAGGCGCTTTTGCAGGCGTATGATTCCTTGGGAGTGAAGGATTATACGATGAAGAAGAATTGAAATAATGTGCCAATGTAGGCAATGTGCCAATGCGAATACTCTTTGTGTAGAATAAGCATTGGCACATTATTTTATCGTACCGGGAACTCGGTTATACGTAAAGTGGTACAGCCATAAGGAATTAACTCGATCGTCTCTTCATCACCCATCGGTTCGTTGGCTTGCATGAAGAAATTTACGGGGCCGGCGGAACCTTTGAACATTTTCCATGAAGGTAAGATCCGTCCCTTTGTTTTGATCGTGATAGGGGCATTCTCTAGGTTCCATGGGTAAGGGGCTATGTTCTCTGCCTTTCTAACGACGAAATTTTTCTCTAGTTCTTCTTCTTTCAGATATTTGCGAATCAGGGAATAATTCCATGCTGAAGTAGAGGTGACCTCATAATACCATTCTCCTTTATGTGAAGACTCCGGGCGTTGATCAACCTTGCGTTCCCATTTCTCATCCATCTTTAGGGAATACAATAATGGGCCTCGTTCGATGACAACCGCATCGTCATACCAATTGCTTGTGGATATACGCATGGGTAGCTCTAGCTGGATATGATCGCCATCTTTCCATTCCCGGTTGATTCGTACGATTTCGCCAGAGTGAGCTGCGATAGAGACAGCCTCGCCATTTATCGTAATCACGGGATTATTACACCAAGCAGGAATACGCAAGTGAAAAGGGAAAAAGGCTTTCTTGTCTTTCTTGCTAGGGAACGATAAATTGAAATCGATCTTTTCTTCAAAGGGATAATCGGTCTTCTCTGCGATTTTAACCGTGATGTCGTTTCCCACTTGGGCAGTCACTTCCGATGGTGCGTAGATAAGTGAAGCGATGCCATTATCGGCGGTGGCAAACCATAGATGTCGTGTGAATTTAGGCCAGCCTTGATGTAGATTGGAGGTACAACAAGGATAACCGCTCAATTCTCCGAAAATAATGTCTGTGTCTTCGTGTGGTGAGACAAAGTTACGTCCTTCGCAAGTGATCGCTATTTGATTGACTTGCTGATAATATTGTCGTGCGGAAAAGTCATCCTTGATCTGCGTTGGCAGTACATTGTATGCGACTTTCTCTAAATGATCAGCCCACTGGACATCTCCGGTTATCTCTAACATTTTCTCGAGAGAGAACATCATCTCGACAGCGGTACAGAGTTCTGATCCTTGTGTCGGGTTACCGAAACGTAAAAGTTCATCTCCCGCCCATAATCCTGTAGGAAAACCAATCGTATGGCGCATTTTCCGTACAGCTTCCTTAACCGCTTCCAGATTTTGAGGATTATGGCTCTGTTGGTAATAAATGACAGGTTCCTTGAATCCTTGGGCGAGATTTACACAATGCAGGCTGTTTTGCCGGGCTAAATGATCTTGGTTCAAGAACACGTCGGTCCAATTGAAGGTTTGCTTATGGATTAACTCTCCTAACTCCAGAAGGAAAGGATCGCCCGTGATATTATAAAGCCAATATACGACCATCAGATTATCCCCTCCTCGTTGTTCAGCCCAGAAAGTCCATTTTCCCAGAGGACTTTTAGGTAGTTCAGAAAGCTGGTATTTGAAATAATTAGTGAGGAACGAGATAACTCTTTGATCGTTGGTAGCGGAATAATATTGTTGCAGAACTTTGAGCATAACCATTTTGGGCCACCAATCTTGTGCGTTATCCCGTTGTAAGCCGGGTTCATAGTCTCTGTCTGTATCTGGCCCGAAATATCCGTTAGGCTTTTGGGAGGCCAATGTCCATTCAACCCAAGGCTTTACTTTTTGGATCAAGGCCTCATCATTCATGATGTAAGCCAAAGGTAGTAAGCCATCTATCCAGTATGGGCCTCGTTCCCATACGTCTCCATCTCCGCCTAACCAACCATTACGCGGTCCCATTACTTTCGTATAGATAGAATCCAGATGGCCGGTCATTCCCGTACACATTCGTTCCATTTGGATTTTTAGCCAACCCGCAGGTTTAACATCCCCAATAGGCAACTCTATATAAGGCTTAGAGGCTAATGGATAACGATTGTTCGGGTAATTAATGTTGATAGAACCTTCATTTCCCGGCAAAGTGGCAGAAAAGGAGGTAATTGAGATTAGGCTTGATAATGTTATCGTTAATAAATACTTCATTTTGATGCTTTTTTAGTTATTCGTTATAGGGGATCCATACCCTCATTTTTCCTGCTTTACGGTTATCCCACGCGTAATAGGGAATAAAGGTAGCAGATTGTGCCCTACCGTTTGTTTTAATTGTTTTTATCCCATTCAATATATCGGAAGCGAAGGCTGTCTGGAATGTTGTACTTGGGCTCAACTGTATTTGATCGAAATATACCGGGTTGTCTATTTCTTCCATGCAGTATACAAGTGGCCCTCGTTGAATCGCCCGTTTGCCGAAATTTTCCTTGACATGCGGATCTGCCGCGACAATTTCCACGGGCATATCCATATCTAGAGCGATTACATCTTGTGATTTCCAATCCTTGATTACCGCATAGCCTTTTTCCTCAGACACGTTTATTCTCTTACCATTGATACTTAAATCATAGGTTTTGCACCAATTCGGAATGCGGAGGCGTATCTCTTTCTCCAAAGGCAGAGAAGTAGAAATTGTTAGTTTTACCGATCCATCCCACGGATAGTCCGTTTCTTGTGTTAATAGGATATCCGTCTCTCCTATCCGTATTTGCCCCGTATTTCCGATATATAGATTTACCCATAACGCATCATCGGAGGAGGCGTAGATATAATTTCCGATAGAAGGCAAGAAGCGTGAAAGCTGACTTGGGCAACAAGCACAACCATACCATTCTTGTCTATGGTGATCACCCTTAGATTCCAGCGGATTGACATAGAAGAAACGGTCTCCACCCAAGGAGATACCGGCAAGCGCACCGTTATATAAAGAACGTTCCAGTACGTCGATGTATTTAGAGTCTCCGGTAAGTTGGTTCATACGTTGGTTCCAAAGCACCATTCCGACAGAAGCGCAAGTCTCGCAATAAGCATCTAGGTTCGGTAAATCGTAATCCTCCGTAAACCCTTCGTTATCATGGGATGAACCGATTCCCCCGGTGATATACATATTGCGGTGTACCACATCATCCCATAGACGATCCATTGCGGCTATATATCCCGTATCATTCTTCAAGGCAGCCACATCGGCCATACCGCAATACAAATACATACATCGTACCGCATGCCCGGAGATATCGGTAAGTTGCCGGACGGGAACGATATCTTGATAGTAAACCGGGTTCCATTTACCTTCATCACCCATAGTGCCGTGACCGTGTCCACGTTCCTCCAGCAGCCAATAAGCGAAATCCAGATATTTCTGCTCTTGGGTGGTTTGATAAAGCTTGACAAGCGCCAGTTCTATTTCCTCGTGTCCCGGTACCCAATGTCTTTTTCCCGGACCGAATTGGCTCATCATATGATCTGTCATGCGTATACATACGTCTAATAACTTGCGCTTTCCTGTAGCTTGATAATACGCTACTCCTGCCTCAATCATATGTCCGGCGCAGTACATCTCATGCTTGTCCATATTGGTCCACCGTTTATCCAATCCGGTGAGTGTATAGAAGGTATTGATGTAGCCATCCGGTTGTTGGGCGGCAGCGAATTTATCAATCCATTCGTCCGCTTTCTTTTCCAGCTCGGAATCCGGATTGTTGATTAGGCTATAAGCCATACCTTCTAACGCTTTATATACATCGGAATCATCAAAGAAAATGCCAGAATGCTCTCCTTCCCCTTTCGCTGCATTCTCGAAATTACGGATATGTCCGGTTTGATTCTCTATTTGATCGATACAGACAGGCAAGGTCGCCGAGACATGTTTGCTGAGTCTGGGTGACCAAAAGTTGTCATTGATTTTCACATGAGAGAAATCGATCTGCTTGATCATCTTCAAAGGCTGTTCCTTTATATCTTCTTTAGAGGTCTGGCACCCTTGCAAAAGAAAGGCAGACGCAGCGAGTAAAAGGTATTGCTTCATATAGCTTTAGAATTTGAGATTGAAGGAGGGTATGTCAATATAGAGACATATCCTCTATGTTATTATTGATAATTCGGATTTTGTTCCAGATTCGGATTGGTATCTACAACTTTTTGAGGTAAGGGAAATACCGTTTTATAATCTCCATTCGGCTCATGAGATAACCATTTAGCTTTTGTGAAATGACCGAAACGTATCATATCTCTCCGGCGATAAGATTCTCCAGCGAATTCCCAACCTAGTTCATCATAGAAACGTCCGAATTTTTCCGGATAAACTTGATTTTGCGAAGTTAATACATAGTTTTCTACCGTACCGTATTTGTAACAGGATTTTTCTTGTAATTGCGCTCCTGAGACAATTGCTTTTTCAGGATGTTCTTTAAAAGCTCTTTTTCTGACCATACTTACAATAGACGCTGCTTGATCTGCTTTCCCAGTACGTAAAAGGCATTCTGCTTTCATCATATGGACTTGCGTAAGTCTGAATAAGACCAAATCATTATTTAGTTCACTTCTGGCTCCCATCTCAACCTCATATTTTAACCAGCGATATCCTTCTGCCTCACCAGTGAAAATTCCGTTGGGCATTTTGTTGACGAAGATAAGCGGTTGTCCCATTAAGTCATAAGAGCCTGTGAGAGGTGTCCGGTCAGATGCGTATTGGGGACCTCCTAGCCAAGTCGCATTTAAACGTTCGTCATCTGGATCATAGGTGTCGATGAATTGAGGTATTCCTTTATAGGCCCCAGCTCCCCAAGGGCTTCCAACTAGATCATACGTTTTTTGGTTTGCTCCGTGTAAGGCGGCTAAATGATAGTTAAATCCAGTGGCAAATATTTCATCATAAGGAATGACTAATATATTTTCTAATGAGTTTTCATTGTGTGCCTTAAATGGATCGCTATAATTAATGTCTAAACTATATTTTCCGGAATTAATAATATCATCACACTCTTGAATACAAGCATTCCATTGGGGATCACCTGTATATACTTCTGCGTTCAAATATACGTTAGCGAGGAGGGCTTTAGCTCCCCATAATGTGAATCTTCCATAATTAGATTCATTTTTCTCTGTTGGGAGATCGCTGAAAGACTCTTTTAGTTCTTTGACTATAAAATCATAAAGATCCTTCCGGGATGTTTTTACAGGTAATTCTGAGGTGGGTTCCGTGACTAAAGGAGCATCTCCAAAATTATCCATGATGTACCAGTAATAGAAAGCACGTAATGCTCGAGATTCAGCGATCATGGCAGCCTTGTTTTCATTAGCGGCAAAAGGAAAATCATCTTGGTTGATAATGCTGATAGCCCGGTTTGCCAAGATAATTCCGGAATAGCAAACTTCCCATAAACGATTCACTTGTAATTGTTCGGAGTTCCATGAATGTTGATGCATTCTACGAAATACACCTCCATCATCCCAACCGGAACCATTAGCGGGGAACACTGCGGCATCGGTACATATTTCTTGACTCAGCATTGGAGCTTGTCCGGAACCGCAATATCCCCAATCTTGAAGATTGGTATAAGCGGCACCAACTACTTTAGTTGCGTCTCCAGCTTCATATTTATAACTATCTTCAGTAATGTCAGAGAAGATTTCTTCGGTTAGGTCTGTGCAGGAAATAAAGTTCAATGAACAGCAACCTAATAATAAAATATTTATATGTTTTTTAATTGTATTCATGAGTTTATTTATTTTAAAAAGTAAACATTGCGCCTAAAGTAAAGGAACGTGTAGAAGGGTAACGGCCTAATTCATCACATCCGGGATTAAGTCCTTGCGTATTAACCTCAGGGTCTAATCCACTGTATTCTGTAAATGTGAATAGGTTATTACCGGTTGCGTATATACGTATCCTTTTTAAATAATCATTCTTAAGTTTTAAGGTATAACCAATGGTGATATTATCAATTTTCCAAAAGTTTCCTCTTTCGATGAAATAGCTAACATATTGAAGTTCCTGTTGGTCGTTTAGTACAGTCTTTCCGTACTTCGGTTCATAAGCTGTGGCAAGCAAATTTCCCCGGGTCAAGTTTACAGGACATTCATAAAACATGCGGGGGTAGTTGAGGATGTCATAGTCGAATGCACCTCGCATAGTTATACCTAAGTCGAAATTTTTGAAGGTAAAACTGTTATCCCAGCTTAATAGGTGTTTGGGCAGGCCATTTCCAATAATTTTTTTATCTTCTGCTTGTTGCTCTGAGATCGGTTTTGGATTACCGTTTTTATCTTCAATAATCCAACGTCCTTCGTTATCTATATCAATAGTTTTAAAACCGTAGAAATTACCAACCTCACCCCCTTCAAATATTCGATGGGTATATTGTTGGATAGGTTCGCCAGTCCAGCCATCTTCTATATAACCGGATTTTAATTGGAATTCCTCGTTTGATAGGGCAACCAACTTATTTTTGTTGGTCGAATAATTAAAGCTAGTTGTCCATGAGAATTCTTTTGTTTGTACTGGGATTGCACTGAGGTGTATCTCTAGTCCTTTATTTTGCATAGTTCCTGCGTTTGCGAGGATTTCCTGATATAAATAAGGAGGAGTGGCTACTTGATAGTTCCATAGCATATCTTTTGTCGTGCGTTTATAAAGGTCTATAGATCCACTGATACGGTTATCAAGAACGCCGAAGTCTACTCCTAAGTTCCACTCTTCTTTTTTTTCCCAACGCAGGTTTGGATTTGCGTTACTTGAAGGTTTTAATGAAGGAAGCCAGCCAGAACCAGTATAGAGATTCTTATCGCTGGTCAAGCGGCTTAATGACATATATGGATCTTCAGGAATTGAACCCGTTACACCAAAACCTAAACGAGCTTTCAAGCTACTGATAAAACGTAAGGAGCTCATGAATTCCTCATTATGTATATTCCAACCTACGGATACAGCCGGAAAATTTCCCCATTTATAATTAGCTCCGAATTGTGTAGCTCCTTCATGACGGATACTGACAGATGCTAAATAACGATCATTGAAACTATAGTTGATACGAGCAAATACACCGATTAACTTAGACTTGTTTTTTTCAGACTTTTCCTCAACTTCTCCTCTTTTTAAGGCAGCTCCAGCGCCCATATTATTATAGCTATATTGATCGGATGGAAAATCCCAGTTTTGCATCCAATAATTTTCATAGGTATTGTCTTGATAAGAATAACCCGCTAAACCAGTAAGATTATGAGCACCAAAATTATTTTTGTATTGGGCTGTGATCTCTAACAGATTATCGATAGAAGCTGTTGTTCCACGAGAAGCAAACCCGTTTTTGCCATTGCGGACAGTTGATATGTGTTTTTTAGTTTCAGCATATCCGCGGGTTTGATTATAAGAGGTTCTCGACACTAATGCTTTTACGAAAAATTCATCCATGGGAGTCAATGTAACGGTTCCGAATGTACGTAATTGGGTACTTTTATTCTCGCCATTACTTTCATATAGCGCAGCTACCGGATTCATATATCCGTTCATTGTCGGATGTTCAATCCAGTTTCCGTTATCGTCTTTCGGACGTTCAGTTGGAATATTGATTAACGCATTTCGGTAAATTTCCCCATTGAAGCTTTTGCCATCTCCTAAGGCTGTATATCTTTGTTCTTTACCCATGATGTTTAAATTAAACTTTAATAAGTTATCCCACATAGAGTGGTTGATTTCCAATCGTGTGGTTAATACTCTATTGTCTGAGCGTTTGATAATGCCTTGGCCAGACTTATAGTTTATGTTTGCGATATAATTAGAGTTGCGATTACCTCTGCGTAGACTGGCATTAGTTACGTAAGAAATAGGAGTCCTTAATATCTGGTCTAGCCAATCTGTGTCGTAACCATAATCAATAGCGCCGGGTTTCCCTTGTTTTACTAATTGACGGTATTGATTGGCATCCATCATATCTAATCTTTTTTTGATTTGCTGGGTAGTGACATAAGCTTGAATATCAATAGTTACAGGTATCTCTCCTTTCACTTTTTTTGTGGTGATGAAAATAACACCATTATTTCCTCTGGTTCCATAAATGGCGGCGGCTGAGCCGTCTTTTATAACATCTATGCTTTCGATATCTTCTGGTGCAACAGTGCTCATATCACCCGGAACTCCATCGACAATAACTAATGGCACCCGGTCTCCTTTTAGTGAGCCGATACCACGCAATACAATTTGGGATGAAGACGTCGGATCACCATTTGGCATGACAATGCCAAGTCCCGCAACCTTTCCTTGAAGCAACTGGGCTGCGTCTTGCACTGAACCTTGAATGAATGTTTCACTTTTTATGCTGGAAATAGATGAAGTTAATTCCCCTTTTTTCTGTGTACCGTAGCCAACCACTACCACCTCGTCTAATTGTTGCGTATCTTCTACTAAACGAATATTGATTTGTTGTTTCCCATTTACAGGAACATCTTGTGTCAAATATCCGATATAGGAAATCTGCAAGATGGCAGAAACAGGAACATCTAACGTATAATTACCATCTATATCTGTAATAGTTCCGTTAGTTGTTCCTTTTATAACGACGTTAGCACCGATAATAGGTTCTCCGGATTTATCTGTAATTGTTCCTGAGACCTTATTGTTATCCTGTTGTTGTTCTGCTTTTTCATCTTTCTTCATCAACATGATATTACTGCCTTCAATCGCATATCCAATATTCGTGTTTCTGAAAATTTGTGACAAAACATCCATTACCGTTTGGTCTTGAGCGTGTACGGATGCTTTACGGTTTAAGTCGATTTCATTTGTATTATAAATGAATAAATAATCAGTTTGCTGTTCTATCTGTTCTAAAATTGAATGCGTAGATTCATTATTAGCATTGATATTGATGCGCATCGTTTGTGAATGTACGGATGCGAGTAAGCTGAAACTGAATACAAATAATGCAATGAATGTTAATCTCATTATTCGAAATGTTTTGTCTTCTGTGTTAAAAGGGGACATAAAATGCCCGTTACAAATTTTTTTCATACATTTGTAATGTCTTATTTGTTAGTACTAAATGAATTTATTTTCGCAAGTCTGGTACTGACTTACGGAAGGGGGATGTTGCAGCATCTCCCTTTTTGTGTAATTTGTGCTGTTAATTGTTTGTTATGTTTTCATTCTCTATATTCTGTATTTAAAAGGTTAACGACTAAATATTTATTTTATCACGATTAGATTCGTCTCTTCATTTTTTGTATAAGTGAATTTATGTTTTAATTGTAATACTTTCAATACATGGTCAATTCCGTCTTTGATACGGAATTTGCCGGAATAACGGTATTGAAGTAAGGATGGTCGTTGAACATCAATTTTAATATCATAATAAAGCTGTAACTTTTCTATTAAACTTTGGATCGACTCGTCTTCGAAACAGAATAATCCCTCTTTCCATTTAAAGTAGTTGTAGTCAGGAATATGGGATGTATTTAATCCTTCCTGACTTGCGATCGCCATCTCGTTCGGCTTTAGGCGTAATCTTTTCGGCATAGTTAAGGAAGATATTTCTACGCTGCCATTTAATAATGCTGTCTCAAATAAAGGACTGTTGTGATATGCCTTAACATTAAATTCGGTACCCAATACATGAATTGCGTATTTTTCGGTTTGTACGGTAAAAGGACGTTTTTTGTCATGATGTACAGAAAAATACCCTTCTCCGTTAAGTTCTACGTTCCGTTTATTTGTGCCGAATTTATTAGGAAATTTCAATGTCGAGCGAGAGTTGAGCCAAACATGTGTCCCGTCCGCTAAAGTTAACTCAGCTCGCTGACCTGTGGGTACATGGATGGTTTGTATTTGTATATCCTCTACCTTTTGTTCTACGAATTGTTTAGTAACAAAGATTCCAATTAAAAAGATCGCTGCTATTTTTAGTGTTTCGATTGCGATACGTCGAATTGTTGGAATGAATTTTTTATGAAGTGTTTTTTGCTCTGTATCCGTATGCCAAAGTGAAATATCATATAATTTACGTAAAGCCAGAAATTCACGCATGTTATCAGGACTTTCGTCCAGCCATGACACTACTTTCAGTCTCTCTTCTTCGGAAACCTTACCTCTTATGTACCGTTGTAGTAATTGCTCCATGAATGTCTGTTAATTTATTTTCTATTATAAAAACAACGCTGTGCGCTAAATCCCTAGTGGAAAAATGAAAAAAATTAAGAAAAAAGAAAATAAAATAAGGGTAGATAGTCTTTCAAGTTGATACGCAAAGCTTTTAAAGCCTTGGTTATGTGGTATTCTACACCTTTTATGGTGAGGTTTGTCTCATCCGCTATTTCTTTTACGGTTTTATTCTCGAAGCGGCTCATCTCGAATATTCGATGAGTTTGTTCTGGTAAGTTTTTTAAAGTTTTGTGGATGATCCTATTGACCTCATCAGAGAAGATCTCTTTCGGATCGCAAGCCTCGAGTGTGGAAATTCTAATGCTTAGTTCTCTATTTTTTATTTCCTCTAAATTTTCAATAGCGGCATCATGTATGGCTTTATGGCGTAAATAGTTAAGGGCTTTATTTTTCAAAATCGTGAGCAATAAGGCTTCTGTTATCTCGTTTTCTCCAGCAGAGACCAGTCGCCAATATTTTACAAGCGATTCAGCTACGATATCCTCAGCCACCATGTCATCATGTACATATGATTTGGTGAACAGGAATGACCGTCGGTAATTCCGTTCATAAATGATATTAAAATCGTCTCCTTTCATCTTCAATACAGATTTAGCGGTAAAAGTAGGAATTTTTGATAGAAAAATAGTTAAAGTAATCATACTTTCATTTTCCCCGCTTTCCGGTTATCTCAAGTATAATATGGGATGAAAGAAATTGATTGTTATCCATTTATCGCATTGATAGTAAAAGGTTAGAGTGGAAAGAGGTCTTGAATACGGAATTCAGACTAAGTTCTATTTACTCAAAATAGTTGGGGTTATCTGTTTTAATTTTAGATCATTATGAGGCGGTGTCTATATGTGGAGACGGGGCATGCCCCGTCTCTCTCTCTAAATCCGTTGTTCCTTACCATTCACGATAAATCGCTTGATAGGTTGTTTTACCGGTCTTAATAGGTAACTCCAATCCTTTTCAGTTGTATCTAACGTGATTTCCAATCCATCTTCCAGTTGTTTTACTTTATAATTAATCTTATTATTTCCAACAGGAAGATCTTTCATTTCAATAAAGTCCCAATCTGATGGTAAATTAGGACTTAGGGTCAAGGTCTTTTTATAGGCTTCTGGTTGTATGCCATATATATAACGAATCAAAGGTGTTGCTATACCATAGATGGTCCATGCTTGAACAGGGCAGCCATAATCAGGCATCATCTCATTAATTGATCCCGGAAGTGTACGGCCAAATGTATCGACGATGCGATTGATATACCATAAAGCCTCATCTACACGTCCGTAAGCGCATTCGGCCATCGCTTGTACGCCTGTTGCGATAGTCATCATGCGATCTCTTTCGACTGCGGATAAATAAGGACCATATTCGCCGCAATGCTCTTTTCGTACTTTATCCAATTGCCGAATAGCTCTGTCTTCTGAGGCAATATGAGTTTCTATTGGAGTGCTTATTACCCAATTCTTGTTAGTTAACCATCCTTTCATAATACCAGTTGGATACGCTTCAAATTGTTTATACATATCCTCATACATTGCGATATGCTTTTTCTTGCTATCCTCATATTCCTGTAAGGAAACCTCGGCAACATCCCACCTGTATTCTGTATTACGAACCTGTTCGATAGCACCTTTAGTCGTTTCTAAGGCTTGCTCTCTCGTTCCATAAAAATCACAATAAATTTCTAAATCCTTATCCCAAAATAGGTCGTTTATCCTTTCTTTCAAATCGATTGCTTGCGAGGCGCACTCACTGGCAAATGCTTCTTCTCCCATTATTAAGGCAATCTGCGACATAACTTCCAGTGCTTGCTGGGTATAAACAGAGACATCAATCAATTCCGCATTTAATCCTCTAACTTCCATGATTCCATACCCTTCGGGGAACATATTCTTATTTGTATCCATATCTTTCAAAAGGAAGTTCAGACCTTTTTGCATATAAGGATACATATCTGCAAGGAATTTGTTATCACCAGTCCATTTATAAACATTCCATACAGCGATGACAAAATGAGCAGTCTCTTGAGTATTTCCTTTGTGGCTGACGAATGCGTTGAATGCCATTTCATGCAAAATACGGCCATTCCTATTGGCTTTCTCTGACATCTCTTTGATAACTCTCAATGTCTCTTTTGCTAATTTTTGGTCACCTGTAGCGACAAGGCCTTGTAATGAATAAGAATTATCACAACCGAATAACCATGGATATTCAATTGCGCCCGCTCCCAGAAAGCGTCCTGCACTTTCCATATCTGCCGCAAGCCATTCCGTATTGATTTTGCACCAGTTATAAACCTCTTGTAACTTTTTATCTGGAATGTTAATCCGTCCTCTCTCTAATAGTTGGGTGTAATACATTTTTTTATCTTCCAACATTTCGGAATGGTTCGCTAAGATGTCTTTGTAACTTTTTAGGGCATCCTCCTCACTGTCTTTTGATCCTGCGATGACGAAAGAAAGTTTTTTCTCCTGATTCTTAGGAAGTGTAATCGTATAAGTAGAAGAGGCACTTTTACCCGTTCCTTGCGTATTTATATAAGTAGGAGTATCTAGTTGATAAATACTCGTATGTTGATCCGCTCCCCAAATCACGTTCCAGTTATTACCTAAATCTTTCGCTTTAAAAATGGCATCTTGGGCATCCCAGTTCACGACATCATTTGCGTCTTTTAACCCGATTGTCCCGGATGACCATACAGGCAACAAATCTGTTTTTGCGACAAAATCAAAAAGGACTGTTTGCTCTGAATCCGATACATTTTCGATGGTATAGGTAATAACAACACCATTTTCTCCTTGTGGGCAAAATTGGAAACGATTGACACGGATACTATTATTAAATAAAGGAGCGTACTCAAATTTACTTCCAAAAGGATAATTCGTATATTGTATTGCGTTTTCCAACCAACAAGAATTACCTTTATTATCTGTCATTTTTACCCAAAAGCCATCTAATAGCTTGATCAAATGATTCCAAACTCCTCCCATCTCTCCGGGAGTATGTCCACCAAGATCAGGGAAGTTTCCATCTTGCGTACCTATTATGTAGGTTTTATCTCCTGCTGTCAGATAAGGATTTTTTTCTTGACCCGCTTGATTCGAGATTCCTTCCATGATTGTTTGTATCTCCTCATCTTGAGTGATACTTTCATTTGTTTGACAAGATATAAATCCCCCCAGTAAACAAATGCATAGATAAAGTGACTTTAGATATTGTGTCATATTCAAATCTTTTGTGGATAAAAGTGGAGGGGATATTATGATACCCCCTCACACTTACTATAATTAATATCCCGGATTCTGTGTCAACGTCGGTTTACCATCGACATAGCTTCTATCTATTTCAGTTAGAGGAATAGCGTAATAGCGATGGTTCTTATCAAAAACGGCTCCATTTAAATATTGGATATGTCTTTTTTCTCTTTCGATATATTTATTTAAAAAATCCTCAGCGATATCCCAACGTACCAAATCGAAGAAGAAATGACCTTCTAACGCAAGTTCCAAGCGTTCTTCAAATCGTACACGTTTTCGTAATACATCTTTACTTAGTCCTGCCCATGAATCCTTATAGATATCCACTTTATAATTGGCGGCAGCTGGACCATTGCCAAAAGGTGCTTCATCTCCTAATCTCACGTAAGATCCGTCTTTTGCCCTTTGACGAATCATATTGACATATTCTTTTGCTTTCTCAGGGTTACCAACCTCTACCTCACATTCCGCAGCCCACAATAATACTTGGGCGTATCGAATAATATTGAAATTCATTGCGTTAAATTTTGCTGTATTGTCATAAGCGTATGTAGCAAGTTGGTTTTCTAATATAATCCATTTTTTTTGGTTATAAGGACCTGCGCTGACTTGATCCCTGATCCAAGCTTTTCCCGGGTGCAATCCCCAATCATGATATGGAACGCCTCTACGACCAACGACCCAGTCTAATCTCGGATCTACAGGGGTTTCCATATCCGGTTCCCATGCCTCGCTAGATTCGATATCTTGGTCGTTTTTGAATTCATGGTCAGCGTAAGTGTCAATCATGGGTAGGCCATTTTCGTCTACTTGATAGGCATTTACTAAGTCGAAAGTAGGTTGTTGGAATCCGGCTCCACTTAAGTTTGGTTGATCTGGAGCATTGGGATAAGATAAGTCGAAACCACGTTGGCTACGATCGTAACCAGCTCCCGCTACATTTACCGCTACCTGGTTAGACCATACCACTTCTGCGTTATTGTTTTGCTCCGCATTGAAGTTATCAAAATAATTGTCAAGTAACTTATATTTTCCGCTAGTGATGACTTCGTCTAATAAAACTTTTGCTTCGCTATATTTTTGCTGGAATAAATAAGCCTTGGCCAAGAACGCTTTAGCGGCGTTTTTCGTAGGTCTTCCAGGCTCACTCTGATTATCCGGTAAAATTCCGGTAGCAAAAGAGAAGTCTTCTTCAATATTAGGCCAAATATCTTTGTCATTGGGAACCCTTCTTTGCGGATCTTCTACGTATTCATCAATATAAGGGACCATGTTCCAGATTTTTTTCGCTTCAAAATGATAATATCCTCTTAGGAAACGGGCTTCTGCTCTAATTTCCATTTCACTTTCTTCTGATAAGCCATCAATTTTATTATCATTCAGCATACGAAGTACGTCGTTGCAACGCTCAATAGCTCCATATACCAGTATCCATTTATCCCGGATACGACCATTTTCAGCAGTAGCGACATAACGCTCCATCTGTAGCAGTTCGCCTTGATCGCCGGTAGTACTTCCTTTATGGATATTTCCAGCGCACATATCTCCATAGAAGACATTATCCGGCCCACTTGTTATTCCCCAAACTCCGTTGATAAATCCGTTTAATGGACTATAGCAGGCAATAAGGAGTTTATTCACGGTACTTTCATCTGTTAATACAGACTCATTCAATTTGCCTAATGGTTGTTTATCCAAAAAATCAGAACAACCATTAAACAGGCTAACAGCCATCGTGACGGTTACCCATGTGAACGTTTTTTTCGCTATATGAAATAGATTTTTCATGTTTGTTTAATTTTAAGTATTAGAATGATAAATTGAAACCAATGGAGAATACGCGTGCTAGTGGCATATTATTCATATAATCGACACCCATATTCTTGTCATCGCCGTTCTTAACCTCGGGATCAATGTTGTTATACTTTGTCAATGTCAATAAGTTTTCCGCATTCAAATAAACACGACATTGCTGGAGTCCAATTTTCGAAAGCGTTTGTTTTGGAAGGGTATATCCTAATTCTAATTGTTTCAAACGAATATAAGAACCATCTTCAATTAAGTATGAAGAAACCTTACCTGCCTCATCATTTGGATTCAAGATATTGATCTCCGGCAGTTCCGCATTTCTGTTTTCAGGAGTCCAAGTATTCAATATACGGGTACTTTTATTGAAATAATCTCCCCAGAAATCAAGGCCATCCCTACCGCCTTTCGATGCGAAACAAATATCATTTCCTTGACTGCCTTGGATATAAAGAGACAAATCGAAGTTCTTGTAATAGAAGCGTGAACTCAAAGAGTACTCGAAATCAGGGTGAGGATTACCGATATAGGCCCTATCTTGGCTGTCTATTTTTCCGTCATTATTCACATCTCTATATTTCCAACGGCCGATTGCTTTGTCTGACTGTTCTACATGCGAGTCGACCTCGCCTTGTGTTTGGAAAATACCATCGATCACATAGCCATAGAAAGAGGAAATCGGATGACCTACTTCTGTTCTTGTATATGTGTTCGATATGAATTGATTTGAAGCTAATTTCTTTACCTCATTACGATATCCGGACAAAATGAGCCCTAATTCGTACCGGAAACCATAGTCTGTCGTATTCTGGAAATTGATATTCAATTCATATCCGTTATTTTGCATTTCACCGATATTCATAAATGGGGCACTTGCCACTCCTCCGGTAGAAGGATAAGTAATTCTTTGCAAGATGTCGGTAGTATATTTATGGTAGAAATCGAATGACAAATTCAGTTTATTATTAAAAAGACCTGCGTCGATACCAATGTTTGTTTGTGTAGTCGTCTCCCATTTAAGATCCGGATTACCAATGCTCTCCTTACTGATACCTTGAGTGACAGAGTTTGGATCTCCCGCTATAGGATAGCTGCTAGTTGAGATATTCGTATAATACATGGACGCAAATGCGTAGTTATCGATATCCTGATTTCCTGTCAAACCGTAACTGGCTCTGATTTTCAAATCACTAAGAATATCTTGCCCTTTCATGAAGTTTTCTTCCGTAAGTCTCCATGCGGCGTTTACCCCTGGGAAGTAGCCATATCTATGATTCGCACCAAAACGTGAGGACCCATCTCGACGAATAATAGCCCCTAAATAATATTTGTCTTTATATTGATAATTGACACGTGCGAACAGAGAGAACAAAGCGTATTCATTTGCGTTGCCTGTATTGTCCTTGTTGGATTCGCCAGCGTCAAGGTATCTATAATCGGGATCCTCGATAATAAAATTACTTCTATAAGCAGAGAGATTCTCTATTTTAGAACTAATGGCTTCTGTACCTAGCAAAACATTCTGATTATGTGTTTCACGAAATTTTTTCGTGAAGGTCAAAGTATTGTTCCAAACCAATTCTGATTTACGGCCTCTTGCTTCCTTTAAAGAATTCACTAGCGTATTTGCGTCTCCTTTGTTCCAATAAGTTTTTGGATTGAACTCTTTGGAGCCGCTATCCTCAACGTTTACGCCGACATTTGTCTTGAATTGGAAGTATTTCAAGAAATTGATATCCAAATACAAATTACCTAACAAGTTGAGGTTGTCATTGTAATTCTCTCTTTGATTATAAAGTTGGGCTACCGGATTCTTGGAATCACCTAAACCATTAGCTTTTGTTCCGGCCCAATTACCTTCTACGTCGTAAACCGGAATAAGCGGAGCCATACGTACGGCCTCATGGTCTGATTTGCTTCCTTTGTATTTAGAGTAAGTTGCGCTTAGGTTTGATCCTAATGTGGCGAAGCTCAAAATCTTAAATTGAGAATTGGCTCGTAAAGAGAAGCGATCATAGCCCGCCCATTTTACAAGAGCTTCTTGTTTATAATAGTTTGCGCTCAAGAAATATTTAGACCCATTGCCACCTCCTTGTGCGCTGATATCAATGTTTGTAGTCGGTGCGGGGCGATAAACTTCATCAGCCCAATTAGTTCCGATCTTATTAGCGCGCATAAATTGATTTTCCGCAGTATTATAAGTGCTGAGATCTACCTGGCCTTCCATGGCTCCTGCCGGTAGAATATAATCAGGAATGACGGGTGTAGCTCCGTTGCCATATTGGTCATGCTGTGGTGTTAACCCGGCGTTTCTCATTGCGTTCCACAAGACTTCTCCATATTGTTGGGAGTTTAGCATTTCCGGCAAGTTGGTGGGAAGTTGCACGCCTACGTTTACTTTTACGTCAACGGTAGGTTTTCCTTCTTTACCTTGCTTTGTCGTGATTAAGATAACCCCGTTAGCTGCTTGGGAACCATAGATAGAGGCGGAGGAAGCATCCTTCAATACTTGTACAGACTCTATACTTGAAGGATTTATTTGGGATGCGATCTCGCTTTTTGTAGGAAAACCATCAATGACATACAACGGGCTGTTATTATTCAGTGTTCCGACACCTCGAATACGGATAGCAGGAGCATCGCCAGCTACGCCGGAAGTTGTTACGGACACACCGGATAACCTACCTTGAAGAAGGTTCTGTATATTCCCGGATGATTGAATAGATAAATCCTTCGTAGATATGGAAGAGATAGATCCGGCTACGTCTTTCTTGCGTTGCGTACCATAACCGATAACAACGACATCATCCAATGCTTGTGCGTCATCCTTCATGGTAATTTGGATGTTCGTCTGCCCTTTGGTCGGGATTTCTTGTGTCTGATATCCGATATAGGAAATTTGCAAGATGGCGTTCTCGGAGACCATAAGGCTGAAATTTCCGTTAATGTCGGTGATTATACCGTTTGTGGTTCCCTTCTCCACGATATTTGCTCCAATGATAGGTTCACCAATTGCGTCTTTCACAACACCGGTAATTCTCCGGTTACTCTGTTGTGTAACAGAAGTGTTTTTTCGCATTAACATGATGTTATTACCCTCCATCGCATATGAGATGTCTGTTTGGGTAAAGACAGATGATAACACATCTGCTACGGTTTTATTTTGCGCCTCTACGGAAACCTTACGATTTAGATCTATTTCTTTGGTGTCGTACACAAAGAGATAGTCTGTTTGTTTTTCGATTTCGTTTAAGACAATTTGAGTGTTTGCATTGTTCACATGGATATTGACCCGTGTATTTTGCGAATTAACAGATGCAAACATTCCTGTGGTTGATAGAAATAGTGTTATAAAAGTTAACTTCATAACTCTTTTTGTTTGATTTTTCATACATTTGTAACTCTTGAATTTGATACTGATGATTTAAGTGCATGTGGTATTGATTCTTTCCGGGGAGTGTTGCCGCATTTCCCGGTTTTTATATACCGTTTCTTTTTTGATATTTTTTATCTCATAGGCATACATGATTTATAAGGTTAACATTCTGTTCTTACTTTATGATTATTAGATTCTTATCGTCATCTTTGATGTATGTGAATTTATGTTTTAACTGAAGTACTTTTAATACATGCTCTATTCCATCTTGAATACGAAATTTGCCGGAATAGTGATGTTTCAACAATGAGGGACGTTGGATCTCAATCGTAGTATCATAATAAAGTTCTAGTTTCTTTATTAGATCTTGGATTGATTCATTCTCAAAACAGAACAGGCCTTCTTTCCATTTAAAATAGTCGCTATTATTAATTGTAGATTTCTTGAGCATCCTATTCTCTATACTAACGATTTCATTAGGCTTGAGTTGTAATCCATTTCTTAAATTAGGGGAACTGATTTTTACACTACCCTTTAAAAGGGCGGTTTCGAACAAGGATGTGTTATGGTAAGCTTTTACATTGAACTCTGTACCTAATACTTGAACATCATGATTTTGGGTATGTACGGTAAATGGACTATTTTCATTGTGCTGGACAGAGAAGTAACCTTCGCCGTCTAATTCCACGTTTCGGGTGTTTGCGCTGAATTGTTCAGGAAATTTTAGGGTTGAGCGAGAGTTTAGCCATACATGCGTACCATCGGCTAAGGTGACCTCTGCCCGTTGTCCGGCAGGGACATGAATGGTTTGCATTTGTTTCTTGTTCGATTGTTGTATCTGCAGTTGTTTGCTTCCCCAAAAGCCGATTAGAAAGATGGCTGCGATTTTTAAGATCTCGGCCATTATCTTCCGTATGGAATAATGTACTTTCTTTACGGAATTTGTCTTATCTGTATTGGCTTGCCAAAGTGAAATGTCATATAATTTGCGTAAAACCAGAAATTCACGCATGTTTTCAGGGCTTTCGTCTAACCATGATGCTATTTTCAGTCTTTCTTTCTCTGAAACCTCTCCTTTTATGTATCGTTGTAGTAATTCCTTCATGGTATCTATTAATTTCGCTTTATAAATAATAAACGATGCTGCAAGATAGATCCCTAGTGGAAAAACGAGAAAAGTCAAGAAAAAAGAAAATAGAATAAGGGAAGATAATCTTTTAGATTGATACGTAATACTTTTAAAGTCTTGGTAATGTGGTATTCTACTCCTTTTACGGTGAGGTTGGTTTCTATAGCGATTTCTTTCACTGTTTTGTTTTCGAAACGACTCATCTCGAATATCCTGCGAGTTTGTTCGGGCAATGATTGTAGGGTGCGCTGAAGGATTGTGCGTATCTCTTCCCGGAAAATTTCTTCTGGATCGCAAGCCTCTAAAGTAGATATGCGGATGCTTAGTTCTCGCTTTTTTATTTCTTCTAGATTTTCGATCGCAGCATCATGTACAGCTTTATGGCGTAAGTAGTCGAGAGCTTTATTTCTCAAGATCGAAAGTAAAAGAGCTTCTGTTGCTTCTCCTTTTTGGGTGGAGATTAGTCTCCAATACTTCACAAGAGAATCGGATACGATATCTTCTGCTATCATATCATCATGTACGTATGATTTAGCGAACATGAACGATCGTTGATAGTTTCGTTCGTAAATAATGTTAAAATTGTCTTTTGCCATTATAAGCTGAGTAATAAAAATAAGATTACATGACTTCTGGAGTAAAACTAAGTTCTTCAAAGTTCCCTAGGAACTCTGAATATTAATCTTTAAACATTTGATATTATGGGTTTTAAGCGTTACAAATTAACAATTTCTCTTACTACGGTAGAACAACCAGTAGAAATAGAATTTTATAGTCTTGCTTCCCGGGTTCACAAGAATGTTCAGCGGTTCGTAAATCGTTATAACCCGGATGTTGTTAATTACTATACAATCCGTTCGTTATGAGTATTGTTGGTGGTATAATCTCTGGCGTTGGCTCTCTCCTTGGTGGTCTTGGTTCTTCCGCTATGAATAACAAGGCGGTACAAGATACTAACAAGGCTAACATGGAGATCGCAAAGTATCAAGCGCAATGGCAACAACAAGAAAACGAGAAGGCGTACCAGCGTTCTCTAAACATGTGGAATTTGCAGAATGAATACAATTCTCCAACTCAACAAATGGCTCGTATTCGTGCCGCTGGCCTTAATCCTAACCTTGTCTACGGCAACGGTGTTACTGGTAATAGCGCTGGTTCAACTCCGCAATATGAACCTGCTAAATTCAACGCTCCGACTATGCAAGCTTACCGAGGTTGGAATCTTGGCATTTCTGATGCTATTTCCCAGTTTCTTGCTTATCGCACTGTTAAGGCACAAGTTGATAACATGGAAGCGCAAAATGGCCTCATTCGTCAACAAACGGCTACAGAGGCAACGAGACAGGCGAATATAGCCGCTTCTACCTCTCGCTCCGAGTTTGATTTGAATATGGCGAAAGAACTCAAGGATGTTTCCGTTTCGTCTGCTATCGCCGATATGAATCAAAAACAGGCTGGTGCCGCTCAAGGTTGGACGAAGGCTAATCGTGAGGTTATTCAATATGAGCTTGATAAGGCTTTGTTTGATAATAAGATTAAGTTGAGCAATCAAGAATATTTGAAGGCTCTTCAATTTGTTCGTCAATTGATTCAAGATAATGATATTAATGCTTTCCGTAATGAAATGGAAAGAGTTACAGGTAAAGGTTCGTTTGCTACGGATATGCTTCGTCGTTTGATTATGGCTTTACGTCCGTCTGCAAATGATCGTTTGTTTAATCCCAAATAATTTACATTATGAGAAGAAGAAGGAGAGGTTTTCTCGGTCGTTCCCGTAAACGCCGTATTCGTAGTTATCGTTTAAGTAGAGGAGGTATAAGATTATGAAACCGTTTTGGAAAGTATTTATTCAAGTAGCGTTAGCGTTGATAGACGCTATCCAATCAGTGTTTGGCAAGGATGATAATACACCTAAATTGAATCCGGCATGAGAAGGAGAAGGAGATTTAGAGGCGGTATGCGTTCCCGTCTTAACAAACAGTATCTTCGTTGGCGTGCTCGTCTTTCTCGTGCTAGGAGAGGTAGATAATGGAGTGTCTTCATCGTATTCATTTACCCGACCGTGGAGCCGTTCCCTGCGGTCGGTGCGTGAACTGTCGGAAAAACAAGCGTCAATCATGGGTTTATCGATTGCAAGCCGAGGCGGATGAGTACCCCTTCTCTTTGTTCGTTACCCTTACCTACGATGATGAACATATACCTACCGCTATGATCGGCGAGGATTTGTTTAAGACCACGGTTGGCGTTGTATCTAAACGTGATATTCAGTTGTTTATGAAGCGTCTTCGCAAGAAATATGATCAGTATCGTTTGCGTTACTTCTTGACCTCTGAATATGGTTCCCAAGGTGGCCGTCCGCATTATCATATGATATTGTTCGGTTTTCCTTTCACTGGTAAGCAAGGTGGCGATCTTCTTGCCGAGTGTTGGAAGAATGGTTTTGTTCAAGCTCATCCACTCACTACAAAAGAGATCGCTTACGTCACGAAGTACATGTATGAGAAGAGTATGGTTCCCGAGATTCTTAAAGGTATAAAGGAATATCAACCCTTTATGCTATGTTCCCGGATTCCCGGAATCGGTTATCATTTCTTACGTGAGCAAATACTGGATTTCTACCGTCTTCATCCCCGTGATTATGTCCGGGCTTTCAATGGTATGCGGATGGCGATGCCTCGCTATTACGCCGATAAGCTCTATGATGATGACATGAAGGAATACTTAAAAGAACTTCGTGAGGCTTTCTTTATTAATCAGATGCAGCAAGAATGGCATCATTATATTAATACAAGCCCTCGGTTACGTTATATCGCTGATCAGCTTGAGACAGAGGGCAAGCTGGATTATGAGAGACGTGCCGAGGAAAAATTAAAATTAAAGTAATGGCTAATATTTTTAATTCCGTTAAATTAAAACGTCCTAGACGTAATGTTTTTAATCTCTCTTATGAGAATAAGTTAACAGCGAACGCTGGCGAGTTGGTTCCTATCATGTGTAAACCTGTCGTACCCGGTGATAAGTTCCGTGTCAATACGGAAATGTTGGTTCGTTTGGCTCCGCTGGTCGCTCCCATGATGCATCGAGTGGATGTGTTTACCCATTATTTCTTTGTCCCTAATCGCCTTCTTTGGAATCAATGGGAGGATTTCATTACGAAAGGTGTTGATGGTACTGATACGCCTGTCTTTCCAAAGATTGCCCTTCGTCCCGATTGGGTGAATCCTACGTCGGCCGCCGCTTTATTGGATGATGGCTCACTATGGGATTATCTAGGATTACCGACTATTGGTGGTTTTAATGGTGTAGCTTTTCCGGATCGTTCTCCTAACAGCGTTATATCCCCCGTCGGATATCAGGTATCTGCCCTTCCTTTCCGTGCGTATCAATTGATTTATAACGAGTATTATCGAGATCAGAATTTAACGAAACCTATTGAGTTTTCTTTGAATAGCGGTATTGTTCTTAGTGCTGATGAGGTTACAAGGTTATTGACCCTTCGCCGTCGTGCGTGGGAAAAAGACTATTTTACCTCTGCTCTTCCTTGGGTGCAACGTGGTCCCGAGGTTACCGTGCCTATTCAAGGTTCTGGAGGTAATTTGGATGTAACTTTAAAAAATGATGCTCATGCTGACACGTATCGTATGCCCGGAACCTCTAATCGTCCCGCTGGTGCGATGCAGCTTGTCGGTGGTGCGCTTATAGCTGGAGGTACTGATGGCGCTTATCTTGAACCGGACAATTTTCAAGTCAATGTAGATGAGTTAGGTGTTAGTATTAATGATCTTCGTACCTCGAATGCCTTACAGCGTTGGTTTGAGCGTAATGCCCGTTCTGGCTCTCGTTATATCGAGCAGATCCTTTCGCATTTCGGTGTACGTAGTTCTGACGCTCGTTTGCAGCGTCCGCAGTTCCTCGGTGGTGGTCGTACCCCCATTTCTGTTTCCGAGGTTCTTCAAACGTCTGCTACTGATTCCACCAGTCCGCAGGCGAATATGGCCGGACATGGTATTTCCGCTGGTGTTAATCATGGCTTTAAGCGTTATTTTGAGGAGCATGGATATATCATCGGTATTATGTCTATTCGTCCTCGTACTGGATATCAGCAAGGTGTTCCGAAGGATTTCCGTAAATTTGACAATATGGATTTCTATTTTCCCGAGTTCGCTCATCTTGGCGAGCAGGAGATCAAGAACGAGGAGGTTTATTTGCAGCAAACTCCCGCTAGCAATAATGGAACTTTCGGTTATACGCCTCGCTATGCCGAGTATAAGTATTCAATGAATGAGGTTCACGGCGATTTTCGTGGAAATATGGCTTTTTGGCATTTGAATCGTATTTTTTCCGAAAGTCCGAATTTAAATACTACTTTTGTTGAGTGTAACCCGAGTAACCGTGTATTCGCCACTGCGGAGACCTCTGACGACAAGTATTGGGTTCAGCTGTATCAAGACGTCAAGGCTCTTCGTTTGATGCCGAAATATGGTACTCCGATGTTGTGATATTATGTTTGATAGTTGGACTTCTTTTTATTTATTTATTTGCTTAATCGTTTTTGGATTATGTTTATTACTGCTTATAATTATACTGATCTTCCTGAAAAAATGGTTCAAGAAGAAGTGAGTGAGGAAGTTTTAGTAGAACCTTCCGATGCTTATACGATTCGTGAGTTGATCTACCGTCTTGCTATGGGAATGCCTGTCTCGTCTGGCCCCAATAGTGGCGAGTATCCCGACAAGGATCAAGATTTCGATGATGATCTACCCACCGAGCGTGGAGACTTCGATTTGGCTGATTACGCCCAAATGAGTGAGGAACTTCGTTCTAAGTACCAAGTAAAGGTTGAAGAGAAGAAAGAGCCTGAGAAGCCAAAAGAAGAGCCGAAGGCTGAGCCTGCGAGTACTTCTGAATAAAGCTCATAATCTTACGTTTTAAAGTGTTGCTGACCTTTTGCCCGTGCCCATGCGTTTGGACACGGGCTTTTGTCGTTGCGAGCGGTTTTTGGCATTTTTTTGGTAGAAATGAGGTAGCGCAGCGAACGAATTGAGGCCGATAAAATGGTAAAAATTGCGACTTCGGCGATTCCCCGAATCGACGTTACACCGAGCTAAATATATCTAACGATAGTTAAAGAATGTATCTGAAAATACGCAAGTTTCCTTGCGTGCGTGCGCATATAGGTAACTTGATAAATTATATGCGCACTGACACCAAAGATTTATTAACAAATCGATTTGGTGGCAATGGAATAAAAACAGTACGTTTGTGCAGTGATCGTTTTACTCGAGTTCCCTAGGAACTATATTCGGTATTTACAAACTACGCTTCTTCCTAATTCACATATTGTATCTACAGAGCGTAAATAGACTAACCGGTGGGACTTTTATGCCCTGAAATCATATAGTTATGTCAATAAAATATAAGACAATATTGATTTAGAATAGAAAAGATTGTGTTTTGCTAAAAGAAATCAATATATTTGCCTTATCTTTTGGAGTTTTAACATAAAAGGCATTTGGCACTAAATAGTCATGAACATAGTTCCTAGGGAACTCGAGTAAAACGATCACTGCACAAACGTACTGTTTTTATTCCATTGCCACCAAATCGATTTGTTAATAAATCTTTGGTGTCAGTGCGCATATAATTTATCAAGTTACCTATATGCGCACGCACGCAAGGAAACTTGCGTATTTTCAGATACATTCTTTAACTATCGTTAGATATATTTAGCTCGGTGTAACGTCGATTCGGGGAATCGCCGAAGTCGCAATTTTTACCATTTTATCGGCCTCAATTCGTTCGCTGCGCTACCTCATTTCTACCAAAAAAATGCCAAAAACCGCTCGCAACGACAAAAGCCCGTGTCCAAACGCATGGGCACGGGCAAAAGGTCAGCAACACTTTAAAACGTAAGATTATGAGCTTTATTCAGAAGTACTCGCAGGCTCAGCCTTCGGCTCTTCTTTTGGCTTCTCAGGCTCTTTCTTCTCTTCAACCTTTACTTGGTACTTAGAACGAAGTTCCTCACTCATTTGGGCGTAATCAGCCAAATCGAAGTCTCCACGCTCGGTGGGTAGATCATCATCGAAATCTTGATCCTTGTCGGGATACTCGCCACTATTGGGGCCAGACGAGACAGGCATTCCCATAGCAAGACGGTAGATCAACTCACGAATCGTATAAGCATCGGAAGGTTCTACTAAAACTTCCTCACTCACTTCTTCTTGAACCATTTTTTCAGGAAGATCAGTATAATTATAAGCAGTAATAAACATAATCCAAAAACGATTAAGCAAATAAATAAATAAAAAGAAGTCCAACTATCAAACATAATATCACAACATCGGAGTACCATATTTCGGCATCAAACGAAGAGCCTTGACGTCTTGATACAGCTGAACCCAATACTTGTCGTCAGAGGTCTCCGCAGTGGCGAATACACGGTTACTCGGGTTACACTCAACAAAAGTAGTATTTAAATTCGGACTTTCGGAAAAAATACGATTCAAATGCCAAAAAGCCATATTTCCACGAAAATCGCCGTGAACCTCATTCATTGAATACTTATACTCGGCATAGCGAGGCGTATAACCGAAAGTTCCATTATTGCTAGCGGGAGTTTGCTGCAAATAAACCTCCTCGTTCTTGATCTCCTGCTCGCCAAGATGAGCGAACTCGGGAAAATAGAAATCCATATTGTCAAATTTACGGAAATCCTTCGGAACACCTTGCTGATATCCAGTACGAGGACGAATAGACATAATACCGATGATATATCCATGCTCCTCAAAATAACGCTTAAAGCCATGATTAACACCAGCGGAAATACCATGTCCGGCCATATTCGCCTGCGGACTGGTGGAATCAGTAGCAGACGTTTGAAGAACCTCGGAAACAGAAATGGGGGTACGACCACCACCGAGGAACTGCGGACGCTGCAAACGAGCGTCAGAACTACGTACACCGAAATGCGAAAGGATCTGCTCGATATAACGAGAGCCAGAACGGGCATTACGCTCAAACCAACGCTGTAAGGCATTCGAGGTACGAAGATCATTAATACTAACACCTAACTCATCTACATTGACTTGAAAATTGTCCGGTTCAAGATAAGCGCCATCAGTACCTCCAGCTATAAGCGCACCACCGACAAGCTGCATCGCACCAGCGGGACGATTAGAGGTTCCGGGCATACGATACGTGTCAGCATGAGCATCATTTTTTAAAGTTACATCCAAATTACCTCCAGAACCTTGAATAGGCACGGTAACCTCGGGACCACGTTGCACCCAAGGAAGAGCAGAGGTAAAATAGTCTTTTTCCCACGCACGACGGCGAAGGGTCAATAACCTTGTAACCTCATCAGCACTAAGAACAATACCGCTATTCAAAGAAAACTCAATAGGTTTCGTTAAATTCTGATCTCGATAATACTCGTTATAAATCAATTGATACGCACGGAAAGGAAGGGCAGATACCTGATATCCGACGGGGGATATAACGCTGTTAGGAGAACGATCCGGAAAAGCTACACCATTAAAACCACCAATAGTCGGTAATCCTAGATAATCCCATAGTGAGCCATCATCCAATAAAGCGGCGGCCGACGTAGGATTCACCCAATCGGGACGAAGGGCAATCTTTGGAAAGACAGGCGTATCAGTACCATCAACACCTTTCGTAATGAAATCCTCCCATTGATTCCAAAGAAGGCGATTAGGGACAAAGAAATAATGGGTAAACACATCCACTCGATGCATCATGGGAGCGACCAGCGGAGCCAAACGAACCAACATTTCCGTATTGACACGGAACTTATCACCGGGTACGACAGGTTTACACATGATAGGAACCAACTCGCCAGCGTTCGCTGTTAACTTATTCTCATAAGAGAGATTAAAAACATTACGTCTAGGACGTTTTAATTTAACGGAATTAAAAATATTAGCCATTACTTTAATTTTAATTTTTCCTCGGCACGTCTCTCATAATCCAGCTTGCCCTCTGTCTCAAGCTGATCAGCGATATAACGTAACCGAGGGCTTGTATTAATATAATGATGCCATTCTTGCTGCATCTGATTAATAAAGAAAGCCTCACGAAGTTCTTTTAAGTATTCCTTCATGTCATCATCATAGAGCTTATCGGCGTAATAGCGAGGCATCGCCATCCGCATACCATTGAAAGCCCGGACATAATCACGGGGATGAAGACGGTAGAAATCCAGTATTTGCTCACGTAAGAAATGATAACCGATTCCGGGAATCCGGGAACATAGCATAAAGGGTTGATATTCCTTTATACCTTTAAGAATCTCGGGAACCATACTCTTCTCATACATGTACTTCGTGACGTAAGCGATCTCTTTTGTAGTGAGTGGATGAGCTTGAACAAAACCATTCTTCCAACACTCGGCAAGAAGATCGCCACCTTGCTTACCAGTGAAAGGAAAACCGAACAATATCATATGATAATGCGGACGGCCACCTTGGGAACCATATTCAGAGGTCAAGAAGTAACGCAAACGATACTGATCATATTTCTTGCGAAGACGCTTCATAAACAACTGAATATCACGTTTAGATACAACGCCAACCGTGGTCTTAAACAAATCCTCGCCGATCATAGCGGTAGGTATATGTTCATCATCGTAGGTAAGGGTAACGAACAAAGAGAAGGGGTACTCATCCGCCTCGGCTTGCAATCGATAAACCCATGATTGACGCTTGTTTTTCCGACAGTTCACGCACCGACCGCAGGGAACGGCTCCACGGTCGGGTAAATGAATACGATGAAGACACTCCATTATCTACCTCTCCTAGCACGAGAAAGACGAGCACGCCAACGAAGATACTGTTTGTTAAGACGGGAACGCATACCGCCTCTAAATCTCCTTCTCCTTCTCATGCCGGATTCAATTTAGGTGTATTATCATCCTTGCCAAACACTGATTGGATAGCGTCTATCAACGCTAACGCTACTTGAATAAATACTTTCCAAAACGGTTTCATAATCTTATACCTCCTCTACTTAAACGATAACTACGAATACGGCGTTTACGGGAACGACCGAGAAAACCTCTCCTTCTTCTTCTCATAATGTAAATTATTTGGGATTAAACAAACGATCATTTGCAGACGGACGTAAAGCCATAATCAAACGACGAAGCATATCCGTAGCAAACGAACCTTTACCTGTAACTCTTTCCATTTCATTACGGAAAGCATTAATATCATTATCTTGAATCAATTGACGAACAAATTGAAGAGCCTTCAAATATTCTTGATTGCTCAACTTAATCTTATTATCAAACAAAGCCTTATCAAGCTCATATTGAATAACCTCACGATTAGCCTTCGTCCAACCTTGAGCGGCACCAGCCTGTTTTTGATTCATATCGGCGATAGCAGACGAAACGGAAACATCCTTGAGTTCTTTCGCCATATTCAAATCAAACTCGGAGCGAGAGGTAGAAGCGGCTATATTCGCCTGTCTCGTTGCCTCTGTAGCCGTTTGTTGACGAATGAGGCCATTTTGCGCTTCCATGTTATCAACTTGTGCCTTAACAGTGCGATAAGCAAGAAACTGGGAAATAGCATCAGAAATGCCAAGATTCCAACCTCGGTAAGCTTGCATAGTCGGAGCGTTGAATTTAGCAGGTTCATATTGCGGAGTTGAACCAGCGCTATTACCAGTAACACCGTTGCCGTAGACAAGGTTAGGATTAAGGCCAGCGGCACGAATACGAGCCATTTGTTGAGTTGGAGAATTGTATTCATTCTGCAAATTCCACATGTTTAGAGAACGCTGGTACGCCTTCTCGTTTTCTTGTTGTTGCCATTGCGCTTGATACTTTGCGATCTCCATGTTAGCCTTGTTAGTATCTTGTACCGCCTTGTTATTCATAGCGGAAGAACCAAGACCACCAAGGAGAGAGCCAACGCCAGAGATTATACCACCAACAATACTCATAACGAACGGATTGTATAGTAATTAACAACATCCGGGTTATAACGATTTACGAACCGCTGAACATTCTTGTGAACCCGGGAAGCAAGACTATAAAATTCTATTTCTACTGGTTGTTCTACCGTAGTAAGAGAAATTGTTAATTTGTAACGCTTAAAACCCATAATATCAAATGTTTAAAGATTAATATTCAGAGTTCCTAGGGAACTTTGAAGAACTTAGTTTTACTCCAGAAGTCATGTAATCTTATTTTTATTACTCAGCTTATAATGGCAAAAGACAATTTTAACATTATTTACGAACGAAACTATCAACGATCGTTCATGTTCGCTAAATCATACGTACATGATGATATGATAGCAGAAGATATCGTATCCGATTCTCTTGTGAAGTATTGGAGACTAATCTCCACCCAAAAAGGAGAAGCAACAGAAGCTCTTTTACTTTCGATCTTGAGAAATAAAGCTCTCGACTACTTACGCCATAAAGCTGTACATGATGCTGCGATCGAAAATCTAGAAGAAATAAAAAAGCGAGAACTAAGCATCCGCATATCTACTTTAGAGGCTTGCGATCCAGAAGAAATTTTCCGGGAAGAGATACGCACAATCCTTCAGCGCACCCTACAATCATTGCCCGAACAAACTCGCAGGATATTCGAGATGAGTCGTTTCGAAAACAAAACAGTGAAAGAAATCGCTATAGAAACCAACCTCACCGTAAAAGGAGTAGAATACCACATTACCAAGACTTTAAAAGTATTACGTATCAATCTAAAAGATTATCTTCCCTTATTCTATTTTCTTTTTTCTTGACTTTTCTCGTTTTTCCACTAGGGATCTATCTTGCAGCATCGTTTATTATTTATAAAGCGAAATTAATAGATACCATGAAGGAATTACTACAACGATACATAAAAGGAGAGGTTTCAGAGAAAGAAAGACTGAAAATAGCATCATGGTTAGACGAAAGCCCTGAAAACATGCGTGAATTTCTGGTTTTACGCAAATTATATGACATTTCACTTTGGCAAGCCAATACAGATAAGACAAATTCCGTAAAGAAAGTACATTATTCCATACGGAAGATAATGGCCGAGATCTTAAAAATCGCAGCCATCTTTCTAATCGGCTTTTGGGGAAGCAAACAACTGCAGATACAACAATCGAACAAGAAACAAATGCAAACCATTCATGTCCCTGCCGGACAACGGGCAGAGGTCACCTTAGCCGATGGTACGCATGTATGGCTAAACTCTCGCTCAACCCTAAAATTTCCTGAACAATTCAGCGCAAACACCCGAAACGTGGAATTAGACGGCGAAGGTTACTTCTCTGTCCAGCACAATGAAAATAGTCCATTTACCGTACATACCCAAAATCATGATGTTCAAGTATTAGGTACAGAGTTCAATGTAAAAGCTTACCATAACACATCCTTGTTCGAAACCGCCCTTTTAAAGGGTAGTGTAAAAATCAGTTCCCCTAATTTAAGAAATGGATTACAACTCAAGCCTAATGAAATCGTTAGTATAGAGAATAGGATGCTCAAGAAATCTACAATTAATAATAGCGACTATTTTAAATGGAAAGAAGGCCTGTTCTGTTTTGAGAATGAATCAATCCAAGATCTAATAAAGAAACTAGAACTTTATTATGATACTACGATTGAGATCCAACGTCCCTCATTGTTGAAACATCACTATTCCGGCAAATTTCGTATTCAAGATGGAATAGAGCATGTATTAAAAGTACTTCAGTTAAAACATAAATTCACATACATCAAAGATGACGATAAGAATCTAATAATCATAAAGTAAGAACAGAATGTTAACCTTATAAATCATGTATGCCTATGAGATAAAAAATATCAAAAAAGAAACGGTATATAAAAACCGGGAAATGCGGCAACACTCCCCGGAAAGAATCAATACCACATGCACTTAAATCATCAGTATCAAATTCAAGAGTTACAAATGTATGAAAAATCAAACAAAAAGAGTTATGAAGTTAACTTTTATAACACTATTTCTATCAACCACAGGAATGTTTGCATCTGTTAATTCGCAAAATACACGGGTCAATATCCATGTGAACAATGCAAACACTCAAATTGTCTTAAACGAAATCGAAAAACAAACAGACTATCTCTTTGTGTACGACACCAAAGAAATAGATCTAAATCGTAAGGTTTCCGTAGAGGCGCAAAATAAAACCGTAGCAGATGTGTTATCATCTGTCTTTACCCAAACAGACATCTCATATGCGATGGAGGGTAATAACATCATGTTAATGCGAAAAAACACTTCTGTTACACAACAGAGTAACCGGAGAATTACCGGTGTTGTGAAAGACGCAATTGGTGAACCTATCATTGGAGCAAATATCGTGGAGAAGGGAACCACAAACGGTATAATCACCGACATTAACGGAAATTTCAGCCTTATGGTCTCCGAGAACGCCATCTTGCAAATTTCCTATATCGGATATCAGACACAAGAAATCCCGACCAAAGGGCAGACGAACATCCAAATTACCATGAAGGATGACGCACAAGCATTGGATGATGTCGTTGTTATCGGTTATGGTACGCAACGCAAGAAAGACGTAGCCGGATCTATCTCTTCCATATCTACGAAGGATTTATCTATTCAATCATCCGGGAATATACAGAACCTTCTTCAAGGTAGGTTATCCGGTGTGTCCGTAACAACTTCCGGCGTAGCTGGCGATGCTCCTGCTATCCGTATTCGAGGTGTCGGAACACTGAATAATAACAGCCCGTTGTATGTCATTGATGGTTTTCCTACAAAAAGCGAGATCGCATCCCAAATAAATCCTTCAAGTATAGAGTCTGTACAAGTATTGAAGGATGCTTCCTCCGCCTCTATCTATGGTTCCCAAGCAGCTAACGGGGTTATCTTAATCACGACAAAGCAAGGTAAAGAAGGAAAACCTACCGTTGACGTAAAAGTAAACGTAGGCGTGCAACTTCCCACCAACTTGCCGGAAATGCTAAACTCCCAACAATATGGAGAAGTCTTGTGGAACGCAATGAGAAACGCCGGGTTAACACCACAGCATGACCAATATGGCAACGGAGCTACACCCGTCATTCCTGATTATATTCTACCGGCAGGAGCCATGGAAGGCCAGGTAGATCTCAGCACTTATAATACTGCGGAAAATCAATTTATGCGCGCTAATAAGATCGGAACTAATTGGGCTGATGAAGTTTATCGCCCCGCACCGACTACAAACATTGATATCAGCGCACAAGGAGGTGGCAATGGGTCTAAATATTTCTTGAGCGCAAACTATTATAAACAAGAAGCTCTTGTAAAATGGGCGGGCTATGATCGCTTCTCTTTACGAGCCAATTCTCAATTTAAGATTTTGAGCTTCGCCACATTAGGATCAAACCTAAGCGCAACTTACTCTAAATACAAAGGAAGCAAATCAGACCATGAGGCCGTACGTATGGCTCCGCTTATTCCGGTTTACGACGTAGAAGGTAATTGGGCCGGAACAAAAGCTAATGGTTTAGGTGATTCCAAGAATCCGGTAGCCCAACTTTATAATCAAAGAGAGAATTACAATGACAACCTCAACTTGTTAGGTAATTTGTATTTGGATATCAATTTCTTGAAATACTTCCAATTCAAGACAAATGTCGGCGTAAACGTTGAGGATAGCGGCTCCAAAGAGTTCAATCCAAAAACTTATTGGAACAAAGGAGACGCAAATACGCTAGTGAATTCTTTAAAGGAAGCAAGAGGCCGTAAATCAGAATTGGTTTGGAACAATACTTTGACCTTCACGAAAAAATTTCGTGAAACACATAATCAGAATGTTTTGCTAGGTACAGAAGCCATTAGTTCTAAAATAGAGAATCTCTCTGCTTATAGAAGTAATTTTATTATCGAGGATCCCGATTATAGATACCTTGACGCTGGCGAATCCAACAAGGACAATACAGGCAACGCAAATGAATACGCTTTGTTCTCTCTGTTCGCACGTGTCAATTATCAATATAAAGACAAATATTATTTAGGGGCTATTATTCGTCGAGATGGGTCCTCACGTTTTGGTGCGAATCATAGATATGGCTACTTCCCAGGGGTAAACGCCGCATGGAGACTTACGGAAGAAAACTTCATGAAAGGGCAAGATATTCTTAGTGATTTGAAAATCAGAGCCAGTTACGGTTTGACAGGAAATCAGGATATCGATAACTACGCATTTGCGTCCATGTATTATACGAATATCTCAACTAGCAGCTATCCTATAGCGGGAGATCCAAACTCTGTCACTCAAGGTATCAGTAAGGAGAGCATTGGTAATCCGGATCTTAAATGGGAGACGACTACACAAACAAACATTGGTATCGACGCAGGTCTTTTTAATAATAAACTGAATTTGTCATTCGATTTCTACCATAAATATACTACCGACATCTTGCAAAGAATTACTTATCCTTCTACCGGAGGAGTGGCAAGTGCCCCATTTATGAATATCGGTGAAATGCAAAATAACGGATATGAATTGAATATCAATTTCCAGAATACGACAGACTATGGTTTCCGGTACGAATTAGGGCTCATTTTGTCCGGATATCGTAATGAGGTAAAGAAATTAGCTTCAAATCAATTCATATCGAACACATATACAAGAACAGAAGTAGGTCATCCGATTTCCTCTTTCTATGGCTATGTGATCGATGGTATTTTCCAAACACAAGGCGAGGTCGACTCGCATGTAGAACAGTCAGACAAAGCAATCGGCCGTTGGAAATATAGAGATGTGAATAATGACGGAAAAATAGACAGCCAAGATAGGGCCTATATCGGTAATCCTCACCCTGATTTCGAGTACTCTTTGAGTTCACGCTTCTATTACAAGAACTTCGATTTGTCTCTTTATATCCAAGGCAGTCAAGGAAATGATATTTGTTTCGCATCGAAAGGCGGTAGGGATGGCCTTGATTTCTGGGGAGATTATTTCAATAAAAGTACCCGTATATTGAATACTTGGACTCCTGAAAACAGAAATGCGGAACTGCCGGAGATCAATATCTTGAATCCAAATGATGAGGCAGGTAAGGTTTCTTCATACTTAATTGAAGATGGTTCTTATATTCGTTTGAAACAATTAGAATTAGGATATACCCTTCCAAAACAAACGCTTTCGAAAATTGGACTCCAGCAATGTCGTGTTTATTTGAATGCGGAAAACTTATTGACATTGACAAAGTATAACAACATTGATCCCGAGGTTAAGAACGGCGATGACAAGAATATGGGTGTCGATTATATGAATAATATGCCACTAGCACGCGTATTCTCCATTGGTTTCAATTTATCATTCTAATACTTAAAATTAAACAAACATGAAAAATCTATTTCATATAGCGAAAAAAACGTTCACATGGGTAACCGTCACGATGGCTGTTAGCCTGTTTAATGGTTGTTCTGATTTTTTGGATAAACAACCATTAGGCAAATTGAATGAGTCTGTATTAACAGATGAAAGTACCGTGAATAAACTCCTTATTGCCTGCTATAGTCCATTAAACGGATTTATCAACGGAGTTTGGGGAATAACAAGTGGGCCGGATAATGTCTTCTATGGAGATATGTGCGCTGGAAATATCCATAAAGGAAGTACTACCGGCGATCAAGGCGAACTGCTACAGATGGAGCGTTATGTCGCTACTGCTGAAAATGGTCGTATCCGGGATAAATGGATACTGGTATATGGAGCTATTGAGCGTTGCAACGACGTACTTCGTATGCTGAATGATAATAAAATTGATGGCTTATCAGAAGAAAGTGAAATGGAAATTAGAGCAGAAGCCCGTTTCCTAAGAGGATATTATCATTTTGAAGCGAAAAAAATCTGGAACATGGTCCCTTATATTGATGAATACGTAGAAGATCCGCAAAGAAGGGTTCCCAATGACAAAGATATTTGGCCTAATATTGAAGAAGACTTCTCTTTTGCTACCGGAATTTTACCGGATAATCAGAGTGAGCCTGGAAGACCTACGAAAAACGCCGCTAAAGCGTTCTTGGCCAAGGCTTATTTATTCCAGCAAAAATATAGCGAAGCAAAAGTTTTATTAGACGAAGTCATCACTAGCGGAAAATATAAGTTACTTGACAATTATTTTGATAACTTCAATGCGGAGCAAAACAATAACGCAGAAGTGGTATGGTCTAACCAGGTAGCGGTAAATGTAGCGGGAGCTGGTTACGATCGTAGCCAACGTGGTTTCGACTTATCTTATCCCAATGCTCCAGATCAACCAAACTTAAGTGGAGCCGGATTCCAACAACCTACTTTCGACTTAGTAAATGCCTATCAAGTAGACGAAAATGGCCTACCCATGATTGACACTTACGCTGACCATGAATTCAAAAACGACCAAGATATCGAATCTAGCGAGGCATGGGAACCGGATATGGAAACCCCTGTAGATCCGAGATTAGACTGGGTCGTTGGTCGTAGAGGCGTTCCATATCATGATTGGGGATTGCACCCGGGAAAAGCTTGGATCAGGGATCAAGTCAGCGCAGGTCCTTATAACCAAAAAAAATGGATTATATTAGAAAACCAACTTGCTACATACGCTTATGACAATACAGCAAAATTTAACGCAATGAATTTCAATATTATTCGATACGCCCAAGTATTATTGTGGGCTGCGGAATGTGAGGTAGAGGTTGGTAACCCTGAGAAAGCAAAAGAATATGTCAATATGATTCGTCAAAGGGCAAAAGACGGATCTTACGTGAGATTAGGAGATGAAGCACCTTTTGGCAATGGTCCAGCTGCCGCCAATTATAAAGTGGATATCTATAAGGATTCATGGGCAGGACTAAGTAAAGATGTATTACGAAAACGTGTACGATTTGAAGAACGCTTGGAACTTGCGTTAGAAGGTCATTTCTTCTTCGATTTGGTACGTTGGGATATCGCTGAGGATTTTTTAAATAAATATATCGAAAGAGAAAAAAGACATATCCAATATTTAAATGGAGCCGTTTTTGATAAGAACCATCGCTATTACGCTATTCCTCTAACTGAAATAGATAGAAGCTATGTCGATGGTAAACCGACGTTGACACAGAATCCGGGATATTAATTATAGTAAGTGTGAGGGGGTATCATAATATCCCCTCCACTTTTATCCACAAAAGATTTGAATATGACACAATATCTAAAGTCACTTTATCTATGCATTTGTTTACTGGGGGGATTTATATCTTGTCAAACAAATGAAAGTATCACTCAAGATGAGGAGATACAAACAATCATGGAAGGAATCTCGAATCAAGCGGGTCAAGAAAAAAATCCTTATCTGACAGCAGGAGATAAAACCTACATAATAGGTACGCAAGATGGAAACTTCCCTGATCTTGGTGGACATACTCCCGGAGAGATGGGAGGAGTTTGGAATCATTTGATCAAGCTATTAGATGGCTTTTGGGTAAAAATGACAGATAATAAAGGTAATTCTTGTTGGTTGGAAAACGCAATACAATATACGAATTATCCTTTTGGAAGTAAATTTGAGTACGCTCCTTTATTTAATAATAGTATCCGTGTCAATCGTTTCCAATTTTGCCCACAAGGAGAAAATGGTGTTGTTATTACCTATACCATCGAAAATGTATCGGATTCAGAGCAAACAGTCCTTTTTGATTTTGTCGCAAAAACAGATTTGTTGCCTGTATGGTCATCCGGGACAATCGGGTTAAAAGACGCAAATGATGTCGTGAACTGGGATGCCCAAGATGCCATTTTTAAAGCGAAAGATTTAGGTAATAACTGGAACGTGATTTGGGGAGCGGATCAACATACGAGTATTTATCAACTAGATACTCCTACTTATATAAATACGCAAGGAACGGGTAAAAGTGCCTCTTCTACTTATACGATTACACTTCCTAAGAATCAGGAGAAAAAACTTTCTTTCGTCATCGCAGGATCAAAAGACAGTGAGGAGGATGCCCTAAAAAGTTACAAAGACATCTTAGCGAACCATTCCGAAATGTTGGAAGATAAAAAAATGTATTACACCCAACTATTAGAGAGAGGACGGATTAACATTCCAGATAAAAAGTTACAAGAGGTTTATAACTGGTGCAAAATCAATACGGAATGGCTTGCGGCAGATATGGAAAGTGCAGGACGCTTTCTGGGAGCGGGCGCAATTGAATATCCATGGTTATTCGGTTGTGATAATTCTTATTCATTACAAGGCCTTGTCGCTACAGGTGACCAAAAATTAGCAAAAGAGACATTGAGAGTTATCAAAGAGATGTCAGAGAAAGCCAATAGGAATGGCCGTATTTTGCATGAAATGGCATTCAACGCATTCGTCAGCCACAAAGGAAATACTCAAGAGACTGCTCATTTTGTCATCGCTGTATGGAATGTTTATAAATGGACTGGTGATAACAAATTCCTTGCAGATATGTATCCTTATATGCAAAAAGGTCTGAACTTCCTTTTGAAAGATATGGATACAAATAAGAATATGTTCCCCGAAGGGTATGGAATCATGGAAGTTAGAGGATTAAATGCGGAATTGATTGATGTCTCTGTTTATACCCAGCAAGCACTGGAAGTTATGTCGCAGATTGCCTTAATAATGGGAGAAGAAGCATTTGCCAGTGAGTGCGCCTCGCAAGCAATCGATTTGAAAGAAAGGATAAACGACCTATTTTGGGATAAGGATTTAGAAATTTATTGTGATTTTTATGGAACGAGAGAGCAAGCCTTAGAAACGACTAAAGGTGCTATCGAACAGGTTCGTAATACAGAATACAGGTGGGATGTTGCCGAGGTTTCCTTACAGGAATATGAGGATAGCAAGAAAAAGCATATCGCAATGTATGAGGATATGTATAAACAATTTGAAGCGTATCCAACTGGTATTATGAAAGGATGGTTAACTAACAAGAATTGGGTAATAAGCACTCCAATAGAAACTCATATTGCCTCAGAAGACAGAGCTATTCGGCAATTGGATAAAGTACGAAAAGAGCATTGCGGCGAATATGGTCCTTATTTATCCGCAGTCGAAAGAGATCGCATGATGACTATCGCAACAGGCGTACAAGCGATGGCCGAATGCGCTTACGGACGTGTAGATGAGGCTTTATGGTATATCAATCGCATCGTCGATACATTTGGCCGTACACTTCCGGGATCAATTAATGAGATGATGCCTGATTATGGCTGCCCTGTTCAAGCATGGACCATCTATGGTATAGCAACACCTTTGATTCGTTATATATATGGCATACAACCAGAAGCCTATAAAAAGACCTTGACCCTAAGTCCTAATTTACCATCAGATTGGGACTTTATTGAAATGAAAGATCTTCCTGTTGGAAATAATAAGATTAATTATAAAGTAAAACAACTGGAAGATGGATTGGAAATCACGTTAGATACAACTGAAAAGGATTGGAGTTACCTATTAAGACCGGTAAAACAACCTATCAAGCGATTTATCGTGAATGGTAAGGAACAACGGATTTAGAGAGAGAGACGGGGCATGCCCCGTCTCCACATATAGACACCGCCTCATAATGATCTAAAATTAAAACAGATAACCCCAACTATTTTGAGTAAATAGAACTTAGTCTGAATTCCGTATTCAAGACCTCTTTCCACTCTAACCTTTTACTATCAATGCGATAAATGGATAACAATCAATTTCTTTCATCCCATATTATACTTGAGATAACCGGAAAGCGGGGAAAATGAAAGTATGATTACTTTAACTATTTTTCTATCAAAAATTCCTACTTTTACCGCTAAATCTGTATTGAAGATGAAAGGAGACGATTTTAATATCATTTATGAACGGAATTACCGACGGTCATTCCTGTTCACCAAATCATATGTACATGATGACATGGTGGCTGAGGATATCGTAGCTGAATCGCTTGTAAAATATTGGCGACTGGTCTCTGCTGGAGAAAACGAGATAACAGAAGCCTTATTGCTCACGATTTTGAAAAATAAAGCCCTTAACTATTTACGCCATAAAGCCATACATGATGCCGCTATTGAAAATTTAGAGGAAATAAAAAATAGAGAACTAAGCATTAGAATTTCCACACTCGAGGCTTGCGATCCGAAAGAGATCTTCTCTGATGAGGTCAATAGGATCATCCACAAAACTTTAAAAAACTTACCAGAACAAACTCATCGAATATTCGAGATGAGCCGCTTCGAGAATAAAACCGTAAAAGAAATAGCGGATGAGACAAACCTCACCATAAAAGGTGTAGAATACCACATAACCAAGGCTTTAAAAGCTTTGCGTATCAACTTGAAAGACTATCTACCCTTATTTTATTTTCTTTTTTCTTAATTTTTTTCATTTTTCCACTAGGGATTTAGCGCACAGCGTTGTTTTTATAATAGAAAATAAATTAACAGACATTCATGGAGCAATTACTACAACGGTACATAAGAGGTAAGGTTTCCGAAGAAGAGAGACTGAAAGTAGTGTCATGGCTGGACGAAAGTCCTGATAACATGCGTGAATTTCTGGCTTTACGTAAATTATATGATATTTCACTTTGGCATACGGATACAGAGCAAAAAACACTTCATAAAAAATTCATTCCAACAATTCGACGTATCGCAATCGAAACACTAAAAATAGCAGCGATCTTTTTAATTGGAATCTTTGTTACTAAACAATTCGTAGAACAAAAGGTAGAGGATATACAAATACAAACCATCCATGTACCCACAGGTCAGCGAGCTGAGTTAACTTTAGCGGACGGGACACATGTTTGGCTCAACTCTCGCTCGACATTGAAATTTCCTAATAAATTCGGCACAAATAAACGGAACGTAGAACTTAACGGAGAAGGGTATTTTTCTGTACATCATGACAAAAAACGTCCTTTTACCGTACAAACCGAAAAATACGCAATTCATGTATTGGGTACCGAATTTAATGTTAAGGCATATCACAACAGTCCTTTATTTGAGACAGCATTATTAAATGGCAGCGTAGAAATATCTTCCTTAACTATGCCGAAAAGATTACGCCTAAAGCCGAACGAGATGGCGATCGCAAGTCAGGAAGGATTAAATACATCCCATATTCCTGACTACAACTACTTTAAATGGAAAGAGGGATTATTCTGTTTCGAAGACGAGTCGATCCAAAGTTTAATAGAAAAGTTACAGCTTTATTATGATATTAAAATTGATGTTCAACGACCATCCTTACTTCAATACCGTTATTCCGGCAAATTCCGTATCAAAGACGGAATTGACCATGTATTGAAAGTATTACAATTAAAACATAAATTCACTTATACAAAAAATGAAGAGACGAATCTAATCGTGATAAAATAAATATTTAGTCGTTAACCTTTTAAATACAGAATATAGAGAATGAAAACATAACAAACAATTAACAGCACAAATTACACAAAAAGGGAGATGCTGCAACATCCCCCTTCCGTAAGTCAGTACCAGACTTGCGAAAATAAATTCATTTAGTACTAACAAATAAGACATTACAAATGTATGAAAAAAATTTGTAACGGGCATTTTATGTCCCCTTTTAACACAGAAGACAAAACATTTCGAATAATGAGATTAACATTCATTGCATTATTTGTATTCAGTTTCAGCTTACTCGCATCCGTACATTCACAAACGATGCGCATCAATATCAATGCTAATAATGAATCTACGCATTCAATTTTAGAACAGATAGAACAGCAAACTGATTATTTATTCATTTATAATACAAATGAAATCGACTTAAACCGTAAAGCATCCGTACACGCTCAAGACCAAACGGTAATGGATGTTTTGTCACAAATTTTCAGAAACACGAATATTGGATATGCGATTGAAGGCAGTAATATCATGTTGATGAAGAAAGATGAAAAAGCAGAACAACAACAGGATAACAATAAGGTCTCAGGAACAATTACAGATAAATCCGGAGAACCTATTATCGGTGCTAACGTCGTTATAAAAGGAACAACTAACGGAACTATTACAGATATAGATGGTAATTATACGTTAGATGTTCCTGTTTCTGCCATCTTGCAGATTTCCTATATCGGATATTTGACACAAGATGTTCCTGTAAATGGGAAACAACAAATCAATATTCGTTTAGTAGAAGATACGCAACAATTAGACGAGGTGGTAGTGGTTGGCTACGGTACACAGAAAAAAGGGGAATTAACTTCATCTATTTCCAGCATAAAAAGTGAAACATTCATTCAAGGTTCAGTGCAAGACGCAGCCCAGTTGCTTCAAGGAAAGGTTGCGGGACTTGGCATTGTCATGCCAAATGGTGATCCGACGTCTTCATCCCAAATTGTATTGCGTGGTATCGGCTCACTAAAAGGAGACCGGGTGCCATTAGTTATTGTCGATGGAGTTCCGGGTGATATGAGCACTGTTGCACCAGAAGATATCGAAAGCATAGATGTTATAAAAGACGGCTCAGCCGCCGCCATTTATGGAACCAGAGGAAATAATGGTGTTATTTTCATCACCACAAAAAAAGTGAAAGGAGAGATACCTGTAACTATTGATATTCAAGCTTATGTCACTACCCAGCAAATCAAAAAAAGATTAGATATGATGGATGCCAATCAATACCGTCAATTAGTAAAACAAGGGAAACCCGGCGCTATTGATTATGGTTACGACACAGATTGGCTAGACCAGATATTAAGGACTCCTATTTCTTACGTAACTAATGCCAGTCTACGCAGAGGTAATCGCAACTCTAATTATATCGCAAACATAAACTATAAGTCTGGCCAAGGCATTATCAAACGCTCAGACAATAGAGTATTAACCACACGATTGGAAATCAACCACTCTATGTGGGATAACTTATTAAAGTTTAATTTAAACATCATGGGTAAAGAACAAAGATATACAGCCTTAGGAGATGGCAAAAGCTTCAATGGGGAAATTTACCGAAATGCGTTAATCAATATTCCAACTGAACGTCCGAAAGACGATAACGGAAACTGGATTGAACATCCGACAATGAACGGATATATGAATCCGGTAGCTGCGCTATATGAAAGTAATGGCGAGAATAAAAGTACCCAATTACGTACATTCGGAACCGTTACATTGACTCCCATGGATGAATTTTTCGTAAAAGCATTAGTGTCGAGAACCTCTTATAATCAAACCCGCGGATATGCTGAAACTAAAAAACACATATCAACTGTCCGCAATGGCAAAAACGGGTTTGCTTCTCGTGGAACAACAGCTTCTATCGATAATCTGTTAGAGATCACAGCCCAATACAAAAATAATTTTGGTGCTCATAATCTTACTGGTTTAGCGGGTTATTCTTATCAAGACAATACCTATGAAAATTATTGGATGCAAAACTGGGATTTTCCATCCGATCAATATAGCTATAATAATATGGGCGCTGGAGCTGCCTTAAAAAGAGGAGAAGTTGAGGAAAAGTCTGAAAAAAACAAGTCTAAGTTAATCGGTGTATTTGCTCGTATCAACTATAGTTTCAATGATCGTTATTTAGCATCTGTCAGTATCCGTCATGAAGGAGCTACACAATTCGGAGCTAATTATAAATGGGGAAATTTTCCGGCTGTATCCGTAGGTTGGAATATACATAATGAGGAATTCATGAGCTCCTTACGTTTTATCAGTAGCTTGAAAGCTCGTTTAGGTTTTGGTGTAACGGGTTCAATTCCTGAAGATCCATATATGTCATTAAGCCGCTTGACCAGCGATAAGAATCTCTATACTGGTTCTGGCTGGCTTCCTTCATTAAAACCTTCAAGTAACGCAAATCCAAACCTGCGTTGGGAAAAAAAAGAAGAGTGGAACTTAGGAGTAGACTTCGGCGTTCTTGATAACCGTATCAGTGGATCTATAGACCTTTATAAACGCACGACAAAAGATATGCTATGGAACTATCAAGTAGCCACTCCTCCTTATTTATATCAGGAAATCCTCGCAAACGCAGGAACTATGCAAAATAAAGGACTAGAGATACACCTCAGTGCAATCCCAGTACAAACAAAAGAATTCTCATGGACAACTAGCTTTAATTATTCGACCAACAAAAATAAGTTGGTTGCCCTATCAAACGAGGAATTCCAATTAAAATCCGGTTATATAGAAGATGGCTGGACTGGCGAACCTATCCAACAATATACCCATCGAATATTTGAAGGGGGTGAGGTTGGTAATTTCTACGGTTTTAAAACTATTGATATAGATAACGAAGGACGTTGGATTATTGAAGATAAAAACGGTAATCCAAAACCGATCTCAGAGCAACAAGCAGAAGATAAAAAAATTATTGGAAATGGCCTGCCCAAACACCTATTAAGCTGGGATAACAGTTTTACCTTCAAAAATTTCGACTTAGGTATAACTATGCGAGGTGCATTCGACTATGACATCCTCAACTACCCCCGCATGTTTTATGAATGTCCTGTAAACTTGACCCGGGGAAATTTGCTTGCCACAGCTTATGAACCGAAGTACGGAAAGACTGTACTAAACGACCAACAGGAACTTCAATATGTTAGCTATTTCATCGAAAGAGGAAACTTTTGGAAAATTGATAATATCACCATTGGTTATACCTTAAAACTTAAGAATGATTATTTAAAAAGGATACGTATATACGCAACCGGTAATAACCTATTCACATTTACAGAATACAGTGGATTAGACCCTGAGGTTAATACGCAAGGACTTAATCCCGGATGTGATGAATTAGGCCGTTACCCTTCTACACGTTCCTTTACTTTAGGCGCAATGTTTACTTTTTAAAATAAATAAACTCATGAATACAATTAAAAAACATATAAATATTTTATTATTAGGTTGCTGTTCATTGAACTTTATTTCCTGCACAGACCTAACCGAAGAAATCTTCTCTGACATTACTGAAGATAGTTATAAATATGAAGCTGGAGACGCAACTAAAGTAGTTGGTGCCGCTTATACCAATCTTCAAGATTGGGGATATTGCGGTTCCGGACAAGCTCCAATGCTGAGTCAAGAAATATGTACCGATGCCGCAGTGTTCCCCGCTAATGGTTCCGGTTGGGATGATGGAGGTGTATTTCGTAGAATGCATCAACATTCATGGAACTCCGAACAATTACAAGTGAATCGTTTATGGGAAGTTTGCTATTCCGGAATTATCTTGGCAAACCGGGCTATCAGCATTATCAACCAAGATGATTTTCCTTTTGCCGCTAATGAAAACAAGGCTGCCATGATCGCTGAATCTCGAGCATTACGTGCTTTCTATTACTGGTACATCATGGATAATTTTGGAGATGCTCCTTTAGTCACGGAACCCACCTCAGAATTACCTGTAAAAACATCCCGGAAGGATCTTTATGATTTTATAGTCAAAGAACTAAAAGAGTCTTTCAGCGATCTCCCAACAGAGAAAAATGAATCTAATTATGGAAGATTCACATTATGGGGAGCTAAAGCCCTCCTCGCTAACGTATATTTGAACGCAGAAGTATATACAGGTGATCCCCAATGGAATGCTTGTATTCAAGAGTGTGATGATATTATTAATTCCGGAAAATATAGTTTAGACATTAATTATAGCGATCCATTTAAGGCACACAATGAAAACTCATTAGAAAATATATTAGTCATTCCTTATGATGAAATATTTGCCACTGGATTTAACTATCATTTAGCCGCCTTACACGGAGCAAACCAAAAAACGTATGATCTAGTTGGAAGCCCTTGGGGAGCTGGGGCCTATAAAGGAATACCTCAATTCATCGACACCTATGATCCAGATGACGAACGTTTAAATGCGACTTGGCTAGGAGGTCCCCAATACGCATCTGACCGGACACCTCTCACAGGCTCTTATGACTTAATGGGACAACCGCTTATCTTCGTCAACAAAATGCCCAACGGAATTTTCACTGGTGAGGCAGAAGGATATCGCTGGTTAAAATATGAGGTTGAGATGGGAGCCAGAAGTGAACTAAATAATGATTTGGTCTTATTCAGACTTACGCAAGTCCATATGATGAAAGCAGAATGCCTTTTACGTACTGGGAAAGCAGATCAAGCAGCGTCTATTGTAAGTATGGTCAGAAAAAGAGCTTTTAAAGAACATCCTGAAAAAGCAATTGTCTCAGGAGCGCAATTACAAGAAAAATCCTGTTACAAATACGGTACGGTAGAAAACTATGTATTAACTTCGCAAAATCAAGTTTATCCGGAAAAATTCGGACGTTTCTATGATGAACTAGGTTGGGAATTCGCTGGAGAATCTTATCGCCGGAGAGATATGATACGTTTCGGTCATTTCACAAAAGCTAAATGGTTATCTCATGAGCCGAATGGAGATTATAAAACGGTATTTCCCTTACCTCAAAAAGTTGTAGATACCAATCCGAATCTGGAACAAAATCCGAATTATCAATAATAACATAGAGGATATGTCTCTATATTGACATACCCTCCTTCAATCTCAAATTCTAAAGCTATATGAAGCAATACCTTTTACTCGCTGCGTCTGCCTTTCTTTTGCAAGGGTGCCAGACCTCTAAAGAAGATATAAAGGAACAGCCTTTGAAGATGATCAAGCAGATCGATTTCTCTCATGTGAAAATCAATGACAACTTTTGGTCACCCAGACTCAGCAAACATGTCTCGGCGACCTTGCCTGTCTGTATCGATCAAATAGAGAATCAAACCGGACATATCCGTAATTTCGAGAATGCAGCGAAAGGGGAAGGAGAGCATTCTGGCATTTTCTTTGATGATTCCGATGTATATAAAGCGTTAGAAGGTATGGCTTATAGCCTAATCAACAATCCGGATTCCGAGCTGGAAAAGAAAGCGGACGAATGGATTGATAAATTCGCTGCCGCCCAACAACCGGATGGCTACATCAATACCTTCTATACACTCACCGGATTGGATAAACGGTGGACCAATATGGACAAGCATGAGATGTACTGCGCCGGACATATGATTGAGGCAGGAGTAGCGTATTATCAAGCTACAGGAAAGCGCAAGTTATTAGACGTATGTATACGCATGACAGATCATATGATGAGCCAATTCGGTCCGGGAAAAAGACATTGGGTACCGGGACACGAGGAAATAGAACTGGCGCTTGTCAAGCTTTATCAAACCACCCAAGAGCAGAAATATCTGGATTTCGCTTATTGGCTGCTGGAGGAACGTGGACACGGTCACGGCACTATGGGTGATGAAGGTAAATGGAACCCGGTTTACTATCAAGATATCGTTCCCGTCCGGCAACTTACCGATATCTCCGGGCATGCGGTACGATGTATGTATTTGTATTGCGGTATGGCCGATGTGGCTGCCTTGAAGAATGATACGGGATATATAGCCGCAATGGATCGTCTATGGGATGATGTGGTACACCGCAATATGTATATCACCGGGGGAATCGGTTCATCCCATGATAACGAAGGGTTTACGGAGGATTACGATTTACCGAACCTAGATGCTTATTGCGAGACTTGCGCTTCTGTCGGAATGGTGCTTTGGAACCAACGTATGAACCAACTTACCGGAGACTCTAAATACATCGACGTACTGGAACGTTCTTTATATAACGGTGCGCTTGCCGGTATCTCCTTGGGTGGAGACCGTTTCTTCTATGTCAATCCGCTGGAATCTAAGGGTGATCACCATAGACAAGAATGGTATGGTTGTGCTTGTTGCCCAAGTCAGCTTTCACGCTTCTTGCCTTCTATCGGAAATTATATCTACGCCTCCTCCGATGATGCGTTATGGGTAAATCTATATATCGGAAATACGGGGCAAATACGGATAGGAGAGACGGATATCCTATTAACACAAGAAACGGACTATCCGTGGGATGGATCGGTAAAACTAACAATTTCTACTTCTCTGCCTTTGGAGAAAGAGATACGCCTCCGCATTCCGAATTGGTGCAAAACCTATGATTTAAGTATCAATGGTAAGAGAATAAACGTGTCTGAGGAAAAAGGCTATGCGGTAATCAAGGATTGGAAATCACAAGATGTAATCGCTCTAGATATGGATATGCCCGTGGAAATTGTCGCGGCAGATCCGCATGTCAAGGAAAATTTCGGCAAACGGGCGATTCAACGAGGGCCACTTGTATACTGCATGGAAGAAATAGACAACCCGGTATATTTCGATCAAATACAGTTGAGCCCAAGTACAACATTCCAGACAGCCTTCGCTTCCGATATATTGAATGGGATAAAAACAATTAAAACAAACGGTAGGGCACAATCTGCTACCTTTATTCCCTATTACGCGTGGGATAACCGTAAAGCAGGAAAAATGAGGGTATGGATCCCCTATAACGAATAACTAAAAAAGCATCAAAATGAAGTATTTATTAACGATAACATTATCAAGCCTAATCTCAATTACCTCCTTTTCTGCCACTTTGCCGGGAAATGAAGGTTCTATCAACATTAATTACCCGAACAATCGTTATCCATTAGCCTCTAAGCCTTATATAGAGTTGCCTATTGGGGATGTTAAACCTGCGGGTTGGCTAAAAATCCAAATGGAACGAATGTGTACGGGAATGACCGGCCATCTGGATTCTATCTATACGAAAGTAATGGGACCGCGTAATGGTTGGTTAGGCGGAGATGGAGACGTATGGGAACGAGGCCCATACTGGATAGATGGCTTACTACCTTTGGCTTACATCATGAATGATGAGGCCTTGATCCAAAAAGTAAAGCCTTGGGTTGAATGGACATTGGCCTCCCAAAAGCCTAACGGATATTTCGGGCCAGATACAGACAGAGACTATGAACCCGGCTTACAACGGGATAACGCACAAGATTGGTGGCCCAAAATGGTTATGCTCAAAGTTCTGCAACAATATTATTCCGCTACCAACGATCAAAGAGTTATCTCGTTCCTCACTAATTATTTCAAATACCAGCTTTCTGAACTACCTAAAAGTCCTCTGGGAAAATGGACTTTCTGGGCTGAACAACGAGGAGGGGATAATCTGATGGTCGTATATTGGCTTTATAATATCACGGGCGATCCTTTCCTTCTGGAGTTAGGAGAGTTAATCCATAAGCAAACCTTCAATTGGACCGACGTGTTCTTGAACCAAGATCATTTAGCCCGGCAAAACAGCCTGCATTGTGTAAATCTCGCCCAAGGATTCAAGGAACCTGTCATTTATTACCAACAGAGCCATAATCCTCAAAATCTGGAAGCGGTTAAGGAAGCTGTACGGAAAATGCGCCATACGATTGGTTTTCCTACAGGATTATGGGCGGGAGATGAACTTTTACGTTTCGGTAACCCGACACAAGGATCAGAACTCTGTACCGCTGTCGAGATGATGTTCTCTCTCGAGAAAATGTTAGAGATAACCGGAGATGTCCAGTGGGCTGATCATTTAGAGAAAGTCGCATACAATGTACTGCCAACGCAGATCAAGGATGACTTTTCCGCACGACAATATTATCAGCAAGTCAATCAAATAGCGATCACTTGCGAAGGACGTAACTTTGTCTCACCACACGAAGACACAGACATTATTTTCGGAGAATTGAGCGGTTATCCTTGTTGTACCTCCAATCTACATCAAGGCTGGCCTAAATTCACACGACATCTATGGTTTGCCACCGCCGATAATGGCATCGCTTCACTTATCTACGCACCATCGGAAGTGACTGCCCAAGTGGGAAACGACATCACGGTTAAAATCGCAGAGAAGACCGATTATCCCTTTGAAGAAAAGATCGATTTCAATTTATCGTTCCCTAGCAAGAAAGACAAGAAAGCCTTTTTCCCTTTTCACTTGCGTATTCCTGCTTGGTGTAATAATCCCGTGATTACGATAAATGGCGAGGCTGTCTCTATCGCAGCTCACTCTGGCGAAATCGTACGAATCAACCGGGAATGGAAAGATGGCGATCATATCCAGCTAGAGCTACCCATGCGTATATCCACAAGCAATTGGTATGACGATGCGGTTGTCATCGAACGAGGCCCATTATTGTATTCCCTAAAGATGGATGAGAAATGGGAACGCAAGGTTGATCAACGCCCGGAGTCTTCACATAAAGGAGAATGGTATTATGAGGTCACCTCTACTTCAGCATGGAATTATTCCCTGATTCGCAAATATCTGAAAGAAGAAGAACTAGAGAAAAATTTCGTCGTTAGAAAGGCAGAGAACATAGCCCCTTACCCATGGAACCTAGAGAATGCCCCTATCACGATCAAAACAAAGGGACGGATCTTACCTTCATGGAAAATGTTCAAAGGTTCCGCCGGCCCCGTAAATTTCTTCATGCAAGCCAACGAACCGATGGGTGATGAAGAGACGATCGAGTTAATTCCTTATGGCTGTACCACTTTACGTATAACCGAGTTCCCGGTACGATAAAATAATGTGCCAATGCTTATTCTACACAAAGAGTATTCGCATTGGCACATTGCCTACATTGGCACATTATTTCAATTCTTCTTCATCGTATAATCCTTCACTCCCAAGGAATCATACGCCTGCAAAAGCGCCTCGTCATTATCGGAGATCATTAACAACTTGTCGTTCTCCTTTAATTCCGTATTTCCTTTCGGGATGAAATAGCGGCCTTCCCGTTTCACCATTACCGCCAAGGTATGATCGGGTAAAGTCAGCTGCATCAATTTATTTCCATGGGATAATACCGCCGGGGTAATATCGATCTCGCTCATAGCGCTCTTGATCTCCTCGGGAAGCTCGATGCCAAACTCATCCTTTCGTTCCGGCTCATCCACCATATCCAGCCATTTTGCGGCTTGAGTAACCGTGGTTCCTTGAATCAGCAAAGAAAGAATCGTGATAAAGAATACGATATTAAAGAACATACCGGCATGCTCGATCCCGGCGATCATCGGGTAAGTAGCGAAAATAATAGGAACCGCCCCGCGTAATCCCACCCATGAGATATACAGTTTACCTTTGAAGGAGAAATTCTTATAAGGTATCAAGCAAAGGAACACGCTAATCGGACGGGCGATCAAGATCATAAAGACTCCCACCATAACACCTACACCCGTCACCGGTAATAACTCATGCGGGTTCACTAGCAAGCCTAACGTAAGGAACATCACGATCTGCCACAACCAAGCGAAACCGTCAAAGAACGTCCCCATACTTTTCTTGTGAACAATCTTAGCGTTACCAACCACCAAACCAGCGATATAAACCGCTAAATAGCCATTACCCTTACATAAGGTCGTAGCGGCGAAGGTGAAGAAAGCCGTAGCCAATAAAAGGATCGGATACAAAGACTCGTTATCTATATCGATCTTATTGATAATCAACACAGCCAGTCTCCCCAATAAGAAACCGGCGATAGCTCCCACCGATAATTGAATGACCAAGGATAGCCCGGCCTCCCAAATATTCATACCTCCACTTTGTATGTAAGCGATCAGAAGCAAGGTAAGCATATAAGCCATCGGGTCATTACTACCACTCTCCAGTTCCAAGGTAGGACGCAGACGCTCTTTCAAATAAACCCCTTTACTGCGCAAGATGGAGAAAACCGAGGCTGAGTCCGTAGAGGACATGACCGCCGCCAGCAATAAAGATTCCGGGAAAGTCAACGTAACATATTTGCCAAATAAACCAAATAACCAATAGATAAACCCGCCCGTGATAAAAGTCGTGGCCAGCACCCCGAGCGTAGCCAATACCACACCTTGCGAGGCGATAGGTTTGACCTCCGCAACTTTCGTATCCATACCACCCGAGAACAAGATGATACTCAACGCCAACATGCCGATAAACTGGGCCACATTCGGATCGCTGAACTGGATGCCCAGACCATCGCTGCCAAACAACATTCCCACACCAAGGAACAACAACAAAGCGGGTAAGCCGAAACGATAACCGGCCTTACCGGCGAATATACTTAAAAACAGGATCACAGAAGCTATTAATAGCACTTGCTCAGGATTTTGAAACATACGCAAAACGGGTTTTATGATTAGTGATTTGATACTTTGTCACAAAGTTCGTAAACTTTTTGTAATTATAATCACACAAAAAGAAGAAATCCGGTCCCAAATTTACAGGAAGACCAGATTTATTCTTTCTATAGAAAAACAAATCTTTCTTACAAATTGTTCGAGAATTTTTCTATCTCGCATAGAATCATTACTTTTGGCAAACATACATATCCGCTTTATGAACAAAAAACATCTATTTACGCTGTTGTTCACATTACTCGTATGGACGAGCTGTAACAACCAACAACATTTTATTACCGACGCCGCTTACCGAGCTGAGGTCGAGAACGATTTCCAAGCGAAACAGGCCGCTCTGCCTAACGGAGACCTTTTCGCAGTATTTAACGATCAAATGACTCCCGAAGAGAGGGAGGCGTTAACCTTCATGTACGCCTATATGCCGATTGGAGACATCACGGACTATAGTGGCGATTTCTATTTGAAAAACATCCGTTCCTCTTTCCAAGCACGGAATGAGATGCCTTGGGGCGATAGTATTCCCGAGATGATCTTCCGTCATTTCGTATTGCCGGTACGAATCAATAACGAGAATCTGGATGAAAGCCGCATGGTTTTCTTTGATGAGTTGAAAGACCGGGTGAAGGGTCTCTCGTTGTACGACGCCGTACTGGAAGTGAATCACTGGTGTCATGAGAAGGTTATCTATACTCCTTCCGATGGGCGCACAAGTTCCCCTTTGGCATCCGTAAAGACCGCTTACGGTCGTTGCGGCGAGGAGTCTACCTTCACGGTAGCCGCTTTACGCTCCGTGGGTATCCCCGCACGTCAGGTATATACGCCTCGCTGGGCGCATACGGATGATAACCACGCATGGGTAGAAGCTTGGGTGAATGGTAAATGGTATTTCCTCGGCGCTTGCGAGCCCGAACCGGTATTGAATCTGGGTTGGTTCAACGGCCCTGCTTACCGGGGTATGTTGATGCATACGAAAGTATTCGGTAAATACAATGGCCCGGAGGATGTCATGGAACGTACCGATGGGTATACCGAGATCAACGTGATCGATAATTACGCGCCTTCGGCTAAAGCTGTTATCACGGTTACGGATGCCAATGGCAAGCCAGTGAAGGACGCTCTGGTTGAATTCAAGATTTATAATTATGCCGAGTTTAACAGTGTAGCCCGCAAGAAGACGGATGCGGATGGCAAATGCTCATTATCCGCCGGAAAAGGGGATATGTTGGTATGGGCCAGCAAGGACGGCAAGTTCGGCTACAGCAAGGTCTCTTTCGGCAAAGACGGAGAGGTTACGATCGCCTTGAACAAAAAACCGGGAGATGTGGAGACGATCGCCCTAGATATCATACCACCGGTGGACGGCTCTATCCCAGCGGAAGTTACACCGGAGCAAAAGGAAGCGAACGCCAAACGTTTATTGGAAGAAGACGCTATCCGTAATAAATATGTAGCTACTTTCTATACGGAAGAGAAAGCAGAGGCTTTAGCGAAAGAATTGGGTATCGACCCGATGAAGACGGAGGATTTCATGATCGGTAGCCGTGGTAACTGGATGGAGATCGAGAAGTTCTTACGGGAGACTCCCGCCGAGAAGCGTGCGCAAGCGATGGCATTATTGGATGTCGTGTCCGCTAAGGATCTACGTGATACACCTGCGTCTGTCCTCGCAGATCATTTGAATAATACGCCGGCCGTTCAAAGCGAATGGTTCAATGAATATATCATGAATCCTCGTGTGGCCAATGAGTTCCTGACTCCTTATAAGAGTTTCTTCGCCGCAAATATTGAGCCTTCCCTTGCGAAACAAGCCGTAGAGAATCCACAGGCATTGGTGGATTGGGTGAAGAATAACGTCTCCATTAACGACGCGCTAAACGCACAACGTATTCCGATCATGCCGATGGGTGTATGGAAATCTCGTATCGCTGATAAGGGCTCCCGTAATATCTTCTTCGTGGCCGTGGCTCGTAGCTTAGGTATTCCGGCACGTATCGAGCCGGTAGCCCGCAAGATCCAGTACTTCAAGGACAACGCTTGGGTAGACGTCGATTTCGAGGCTGCCGTACAGACGACCGCTAAACAAGGCAAGGTAATCGCTTCTTACCAACCGATCAAGGCGCTGCAAGACCCGAAATATTACAGTCACTTCACGATCGCCAAGGTTTTGCCGAACGGTACTTTACAGACCTTGAATTTCGAGAGAGGCGGTAATGTGGATATGGGCTTGGGAGATACTTGGAACGGATTACTGAAGAAACCGTTATCCATGGATGAAGGTAATTATATGTTAGTGACCGGTACTCGTATGGCAAACGGTAGCGTATTGGCCGAGATCGAGTTTTTCAATGTGGAGGCGGACAAGACCACCCCGATCCAATTGGAAATGCGTGAAAGCAAGGACGAGATACAGGTGATCGGTAATTTCAACTCCGAGAATAAGTTCAAACGTGCGGACAACGGTGAGGAGACCAGCCTGCTAGCTACTACCGGACGTGGCTACTATATCGTAGCGCTTCTAGGCTCCCGCCAAGAACCGACAAACCATGCGATGCGTGATATCGCCGCCGTGAAGAAGGAACTGGAGGATTGGGGACGAGGCATCGTGCTTCTCTTCCCGGACGAGAAAGGCTATAAGAACTTCGATCCGAAAGAGTTCGGCGATTTACCGGGCACGATCACATACGGTCTGGATATCGACGGGGCGATCCAAAAGGAAATGGCTACAGCGATGAAATTGCAAAACGCCAATACCTTGCCGATCTTCTTGATCGCCGATACGTTCAACCGTGTCGTATTTGTCTCTCAAGGCTATACGATTGGCTTGGGCGAGCAGTTAATGAAAGTTATACATAAGCTATAACAGATCGTTTCACAAGTGTGATCTGATCTTTTCACCCATGTGAAACGATCGGATCACGGCTGTGAAACGTTCTTTTCACCTATGTGAAAAGATCTATACGACAGGAGACACTCATTTCTTCTACCACAAACCGATCAGACTTCCTCCCTAGATTCGTTTTAATTCCCTTATTTTCCCCGTTCTTCCCAATCAGGGATTCATCTCTCAAAAAAATAATATCTTTGATTAAACCTTTTTACGAAAGGGCAGTCTAAACTTGCGTTTAGTTATATATTTTGGAGTAACGAGTGTAAATTATCAGTAAATACCATACGAGAACATGATGACAAAGAGAGCGAAATGGGGAGTTACGGCGGCTATCTTATTAATGATAGCGGGAATGATCGCTTACCCTCAATTGAAAAACAAGTTCAAGGCATCCCAAGATGCCGCTTCCGTCGTACCCACATCGGGCACGAGCCTGCGAAACCAGACACTTAACATCAACGCCGAGGTATTAAAATACCAATCATTAACCGATAAGATCATGAGTACCGGGAGTACCCTTCCGGACGAAGAGGTGGATTTGGCTTTCGAGTCCTCCGGTAAGGTGGTAGCAATCTATTTCACGGAAGGTACCCACGTAAAGGCGGGCGATCTGTTGGCCAAAATCAATGACAAGCCGCTGCAAGCCCAGCTAAAGAAGCTGGAAGCCCAAGTCCCTTTGGCCAAGGATCGTGTCTATCGCCAACGTACCTTGTTGGAGAAAGACGCCGTCAGCCAAGAGGCCTACGAGCAAGTAGCCACCGAATACGAGAAGCTAATGGCGGATATCGAGCTGGTCAAAGCGAATATCGCCCAGACAGAGCTTCGGGCTCCTTTCGACGGGATCATCGGACTTCGCTCCGTGAGTGAGGGCGCATACGTTACCTCCTCCTCTTCCGTAATCGCCAAGTTGACCAAGATATCCCCTTTGAAAATCGAGTTCTCCATCCCCGAGAGCTACGCGGCCGAGGTACAAGACGGAACCCCGATCCTGTTCCGCATGGAGAAAGACGGTATGATGCAGAACTATAAGGCGACCGTTTACGCCGTGGAAAGCAAGGTAGATATGGCAACCCGTACCTTGAAAGTACGTGCCACTTACCCGAATCCGGGCGAGAATATCTTACCCGGCCGTTATACCTCCGTCGAGATCAGCAAGCGGGAGATCAAGGACGCTTTAGCCATCCCCAGCGAGGCCGTTATCCCCGAGATGGGAAAAGACATCGTTTACTTATATAAGAACGGCGTGGCCGAGCCTCAAGAGATCACGATCGGTATTCGAACCGAGAGCCGTGTACAGGTATTGCAAGGGTTGAATGTGGGCGATACGCTGATCACGTCCGGCGTGATGCAGTTACGTACCGGCATGAAAGTTTCTATTGATAACTTGACTGAATAAGGAGAAGAACGATGGCAAATATTTCAGAAACCAGTATAAACCGGCCCGTACTCTCGACAGTGATGATGCTGGTCATCCTCCTGTTCGGCTTTATCGGTTACCGGTTCCTTGGCGTCCGGGAGTTCCCGAGCGTAGACCAGCCGATTATCTCGGTCAACGTATCTTATCCCGGAGCGAACGCCGACGTGATCATGAATCAGATCACCGAGCCGTTGGAGCAGAATATCAACGGTATCCCGGGTATCCGTTCATTGAGTAGCGTGAGTAGCCAAGGCAGCAGCCGCATCACGGTAGAGTTTGAGTTGTCCGTGGATATGGAAACGGCGGCGAACGATGTACGTGATAAGGTATCTCGTGCCCAACGCTACCTTCCCCGTGACTGCGACCCACCTACGGTATCGAAAGCGGATGCCGATGCCTCCCCGATCATGCAGATCGCCATCCGAAGCAACAAACGCTCGTTGATGGAGTTGAGCGAGATCGCCGAGCTGACGGTGAAAGAGCGCTTGCAGACCATCGAGAACGTGAGTGGCGTGGATATCTGGGGACAAAAACGGTATTCCATGCGTCTATGGCTGGACCCAATCAAGATGGCGGGTTACGGAGTGACCCCGATGGACGTGAAAAACGCCGTCGATAACGAGAACGTGGAGCTTCCTTCCGGTAGTATCGAGGGAAATACGATCTCCTTATCCATACGTACCTTAGGATTGATGCATACCGCCAAGGAATTCAACGATTTAATTATCAAGGAAGACAACAACAACATCGTGCGCTTCAGCGATATCGGACGTGCGGAGGTAGCTCCCGAGGACTTGCGGAGCTTACTGAAGAAGAACGGCGAGCCGATGGTTATGACCGTTATCATCCCCCAACCGGGAGCCAACCATATCGAGATCGCCGACGAAGCCTACAAGCGTATCGAGCAATTACAAAAAGACCTGCCGGAAGATGTCACGATCGAGATGATGTATGACAACACTCGCTTTATCCGGGCCTCTATCAGTGAAGTACAACAGACGATTTACGAGGCTTTCCTCTTGGTCGTATTGATTATCTTCTTGTTCCTCCGCGACTGGCGGGTCACGCTGGTTCCTGTCGTCGTTATCCCCGTATCGTTGGTAGGAGCTTTCTTCGTGATGTATATCTCCGGATTCTCCGTCAACGTATTGACGATGTTGGCGGTCGTGCTCTCGGTCGGTCTGGTGGTAGACGACGCGATCGTGGTGGCGGAGAATATATATGTACGTATCGAGCAAGGCATGTCGCCGAAAGAGGCGGGTATCGAAGGATCGAAAGAGATCTTCTTCGCCGTGGTATCTACCACGATCACCCTAATCTCCGTATTCTTGCCGATCGTGTTTATGGAAGGTATGACGGGGCGTTTGTTCAAGGAGTTCAGTATCGTGATCGCCGGTTCGGTCGCTATCTCCTCATTCGTGGCCCTTACGTTTACACCGATGTTGGCTACCAAGCTATTGAAGAGGAGAGAGAAGAAAAACTGGTTCTATCGGAAGACCGAGCCGTTCTTCGAGGGATTGAACACAATCTACGCCAAGTCGTTGAATGCGTTCCTGAACCATAAGATATGGTCGATCCCTATCGTTATCCTTCTCTTCGGATCGATCGGGTACTTCTGGAAGAACATTCGTTCCGAGTTATCGCCTTTGGAGGACCGTTCCATGATCTCCGTGAATATGCGCGGGCCGGAAGGGGCTACCTTCGAGTTTATCCGCGACTACGCGGACCGTATCGAGCAAATAGCCGACTCCATCGCTCCCGAGAAGCAATCCATCATGACCCGCTCGTGGGAAGGAGGAGGTTCGCTAAACCTCATATTAAGCGATATCAAGGAACGGGAACGCTCGCAAATGGAGATCGCCGAGACCTTGTCGAAAGAAGTCCGCAAAGAGACCTTGGCCCGCGCCTTCGTACAACAGCAATCCACCTTCGGCGGACGCCGGGGCGGTATGCCTATCCAATACGTACTGCAGGCCCCGACCTTGGATAAACTGCAAGAGTTCCTGCCCACGTTTATGCAAAAGGTGAACGAGAGCCCGGTCTTCCAGATGGCGGACGTGAACTTGCGCTTCACCAAGCCGGAGGCACGTATCGAGATCGACCGGGATAAGGCTTCCTTATTGGGTGTCAGCACCCGGAATATCGCCCAGACCTTGCAATATGCGTTGAGCGGACAGCGTATGGGCTACTTCTATATGAATGGTAAGCAATACCAGATATTGGGCGAGATCAACCGCCAGCAACGAAATACCCCTGTCGATTTAAAATCGATCTATGTACGTAGTAACAATGGGGAAATGATCCAGCTGGATAACTTGGTTAAGGTTACGGAAAATGTGGCGCCGCCCCAATTGTATCGCTATAACCGTTTTGTATCAGCGACGGTTTCCAGTGGATTGAATAAAGGATACACGATCGGCGATGGTCTGGACGAGATGGATCGTATCGCCTCGGAGGTGCTGGATGGTAGCTTCCGCACCGCTCTTTCCGGCGAGTCGAAAGAGTTCCGTGAGAGTTCTTCCAGTTTGATGTTCGCCATGATCTTGGCCTTGCTGATGATTTATTTGGTGTTGGCCGCCCAGTTCGAGAGTTTCAAGGACCCGTTGGTAGTGATGTTCACCGTGCCTTTGGCTATCGCCGGTGCGCTGATGTTCATGAGTTATTCGGGTATCACGATGAATATATTCAGCCAGATCGGTATCATTATGTTGATTGGTTTGGTGGCGAAGAACGGTATCTTGATCGTAGAGTTCGCCAATCAACGGCAAGAGTCGGGACTTAGTTTGCCGGAAGCGATCCGATCGTCCGCGACCCAGCGTCTGCGCCCGATCTTGATGACTAGCGTATCCACCATCCTCGGTTTGGTGCCATTGGTATACGCTACGGGCGAGGGTGCCCAAGGGCGTATCGCCATGGGCGTAGCGGTAGTAGGCGGAATGTTGGTATCGACCTTCTTGACCCTGTTTATCGTACCGGCCATGTATTCGTTTATATCCACCAACCGAAAAAAGAACATTACTGAATAATAAATAAACACATGAATAAGTACCTATATACATTACTATTGGCCTTCTCTTCCCTCTTTATGGCGGAGGCGCAGCAACTATTCGATCTGAAACGGTGTATCGAAACCGGATTAGAGCAGAACTACTCCATCCGTATCATTCGTAACGAGCAACAGATCAGCGACAATAACGCCACCCCGGGAAACGCCGGTTATCTGCCTACCGTAGATATGAGCGGCGGATTCAGCGGAAATTTCAATAACAACCGTAACAGCCTGCAAGACGGATCGATCGAGAAGGCGAATGGTATAAACAGCGAGACGGGTAACGTCGGACTAAACGTTAACTGGACGGTTTTCGACGGTTTCGGTATCCAAGCCGAATACTCTCGCTTGAAAGAATTACAGCGAATGGGAGAATTGAACACCCGCATGACCATCGAGGATTTCGTAGCCAACCTTTCCAGCGAGTACTACAACCTGATCCGGCAGAAAATCCGTTTGCGTAACCTCCGTTCCACCTTGGACCTTTCCAAGGAGCGTCTACGGATCGTGGAGGAAAGGTATTATATCGGCTCCATGTCCCGTCTGGACTTGCAACAGGCTCAAGTGGACTTCAACTCGGATAGCTCCAAGGTATTAAACCAATTGGAGGTCGTGCATACCTCCCGTATCCGCCTGAACGAGTTAATGGCATTAAATAATGTGGAGGAGGAAATCCAGATCAAGGACTCCTTGATCTACCCGAACCCGTTCCTCGACGAGGTAGATCTATGGAAGAATACCCTCGAAGCCAACGCCTCACTCCTGATCGCCCAAAAGAACCAGACGTTGTCTGAGCTTGATTATAAAAAGGTAAAAAGCCGCTATTATCCCTATGTCAAGCTAAACGCAGGCTACGGCTACACGGCAAACTGGACGGAAGTGGGCAATTACGACCTCCAACAACGGCTGGGGCTTAATTACGGCGTGACCATCGGTATGAGCCTCTTCGACGGTTTCAACCGGAAACGTGAGCAACGCAACGCCCGCATCCAAATCGAGAACCAGCAATTGCGCATCCAAGAACTGGAACTTGCCCTGCGTGCGGACATGAGCAACTTCTGGATGGCCTATAAAAACAACCTCGACCTATGGAGCCTAGAGAAAGAGAACCTCGTAGCCGCCCAAGAGAACTACCGGATCGCCATCGACCGCTATAAACTCGGCGAGTTGTCTGGTATCGAATTGCGTGAGGCGCAAAACAGTCTACTGGAAGCGGAGGAGCGTCTTTCCGTGGCGGAATATTCCACCAAGATCTGTGAGATCTCGCTGCTTCAGTTAAGCGGACAGATATTAACCTATATCCGTCCCGAGCCGGAGAAAGCCAGTTTCTAGGATAAAGGCCAGTGCCACGCCTATGGCACGACTGTGCCACTGCGATGGCACGCTGGTGCCACCGTTATGGCACGGGTGTGCCATTCGCATGGCACAAGTTATTATAACTCCGTTTAAAGACTAGAGGCTTATGCTAATTGCGTTTTTTTATGTAAGTTCGCGGCAAATGGCAAGGTCATCATTGCCTAACGACAAAAGGAAATGCAAATACTACCAAAGGTTAATACATTACGAAAAGGATCGCTCTTGTACCGCGGCATCCGCTACCGTAAAGGATTCGGAGTACATTCGCCTTTCGTTTTTAACCTCATCACGAAGGTCATCGAGGAAAAATGTTCCTATTATAGTTTCTATGATATAGAGCTTTTACGTAAGCAGTTATTATTCCGGGAAGGAGAGATCACCTATCCGGACCGGCAGAACAAGGGGAAACGAAAGACCCGTTCCATCGGCGAGATCGTAAAACGGGAATCCATCCGGCCCAAGCATGGCGCCTTATTATTCCGTTTGACAAACTATTTCAAGTCCAAGAATATCCTCCAGATAGGAACCACGATGGGGTTGTCTACCTTATATCTAACCTCCTATGCCACGGGATTGAGATGTATCGCCTTGGAAAATGTACCGGAATTCGCCACGATCGCCCGTCAAGCATTCGCTAAAGAGGGACGTAATCCCATCGATTTGCGTATCGGTAATTATAAGGACTTGCTTCCCCAAGCCTTAAATGACATAAATAGCTTAGATTTTGTTTTTTTCAACACTTTATATGAACAACATAACAACCTCTGGCTGTTTAATGAATGTATGAGATATGCGCACAACGACACGGTATTCGTTTTTGAGGGAATCAAGGCGAGCCGTAAGATGCGTGAACTTTGGGAAGAGATCTGCGCATGTCCGGAAGTGACGGTCACCTTAGATCTTTACTCGCTAGGGATTGTCTTGTTCAACAAGAAATTGCACAAACGAGATTATATTGTTTATTTTTAGGATTCAAAACAAGTCAGATATGAAGAAGAGTATTATCTATACCAGAACAGGCGATAAAGGAACCACTTCACTGGTAGGTGGACAACGCGTGTCGAAAGCGCACGATCGGATCGAGAGCTATGGCACCGTAGATGAGCTGAACTCCTTTATCGGATTATTAATCACGGCCTTGAATGATGAGAAAGATACTGATTTCTTATCATTCATCCAGCATAAACTATTCACGATCGGTTCTTACCTAGCCACGGATCAAGCGACCACGGAATTGAAAATCGAGAGCAAGGTAACGTCCGAGAGCATCGAGCGTATCGAGCGGGAGATAGACCGTCTGGATAACGAGCTGCCGAAAATGCACGCGTTCATCCTACCGGGAGGATGCCGCTCGGCCGCCCTCGCACACGTTTGCCGCACCGTTTGCCGTCGTGCCGAGCGACAAATCTATCGCTTGGCCGAGAATTGCCCCGTTGAGGAGCCTGTATTGATATTTATGAACCGTTTATCGGATTATTTCTTCGTTCTGGCGCGAAAAGAATGCATAAATAATAACGGTAAAGAAATTATTTGGGATTATACTTGCGTATAATAAATAAAGTCATATTTTCGCGGAAAAATAGAGAACCAAATCGCTTCGGCGGTTATTAATACTTGACAGCTATGTATTGGACATTAGAGTTAGCTTCAAAATTGGAAGACGCACCCTGGCCTGCGACTAAGGATGAACTTATTGACTATGCACAACGTTCTGGTGCGCCATTAGAAGTGATTGAGAATTTGCAGGAAATGGAAGATGAAGGCGAGATTTACGAATGCATGGAAGACATCTGGCCGGATTATCCAAGTAAAGAAGACTTCTTCTTCAACGAGGAAGAATACTAGTTCAATTGAGAATTGGAAATTGAAAATTAAGAAATAGAAGAACGAGGTGGCGGACGATCGAGCTCCCCTGCCTCGTTGTTTTTTTGTGAAAATACAATTTATCCGGATTTGCTGCGTTTGTAGTTACAACGTGAAGTGAATGTTTAAATGAGAAGACGTCTTCTTTCGATCTTGATCCTTTTGTGTACTTGTGCGGGAATCGTACGGGCGCAATATGACGCACGCTTAAGTCAATACTTCATGGCGAAACCGTATTATAACCCGGCCGTGGCCGGAGCTACGGAGGACTTGAATATATTGGCTCTCGCCCGCTTGGAAATGATCGGCGTACATGGGGCACCCAAGTCGTTCTTCATTACCGCGGATATGCCACTCACTTTAGGCAAGACGAATCATGGTGTCGGATTGGTTGTATTTACCGAGGCGATCGGACTTTTCCAGAATACACATGTAGGGGCGCAATACGCCTATAAGTATAAATTATTCGGGGGAGTCTTGAGCGGAGGTCTGCAAATCGGCTTAGTCAACCAATCGTTCGACGGAACCAAGGTGATAAAGGTTGAGTCCGAATACCATCAAGAGACCGACGCCGCCATTCCTGTAGAGCAGGTCAGCGGCATGGGGTTGGATATGAACTTCGGTATTTACTATACCCATAAACGGTTTTACGCCGGGTTTGGCATGACGCATATCACCCAACCGGAGCTTCAACTGGACGAGAACGCCTATACCTATATAGGTCGTTCACTTAATTTAATGGGTGGATACAATATTCAATTAAAGAATCCGTTGATAGAATTACAGCCCTCGGTGTTCTTGCTGACAGACATGCAAAGTTTTCATGCGGATATTACCGCTAGGCTGGAATATAATAAGATGTTTAATGGAGGTTTTTCCTATCGGGTGAATGAATCGGTGGGCATCATGTTCGGCGTAAAGCTAGGTCGTTTCCATGCGGGTTACGCCTTTGATTTCCCGACCACGGCCCTAGGCCGGGCAAGTAGCGGTAGCCACGAGCTATGTGTCAAGTATGCCTTAAAGCTGAACAAGACGAAGACAGGGAAAAATAGACATAAAAGTGTACGTATATTATAGTATATGAAAAAAGTATTATTAGTACTTGTAACGGTAGCCTTGCTTACCTCCTGCGGTAAATCTCTCCGGAGTGCCGGCGGTGAGGTGACAGGTGTCAGATCGGTAGCGTTCAATGAACCAGCGCCGTATGGAATGGTCTTGGTTAAAAGAGGTTCGTTCGAGATGGGTCCCGCCGACAAGGATTCCTTGTGGGGAATCATGCCGGAGACGAAAGGGGTCTCTTTCGACGCGTTCTGGATGGATCAGACAGAGGTAACGAACGCCAAATATCGCCAGTTCGTTTATTATGTGAGAGACTCTATTATCCGTGAACGCTTGGCGGACCCAGCTTATGGAGGCAACGATCTGTTCAAGATCACGGAAGACCGTTACGGGGAGCCTGTCACTCCGCATTTGGACTGGAACCGTCCGATTCCTTGGAGACGGGCGAACGAGGATGAGCAACGTGCGATAGAAAGTGTCTATTACACGAATCCCGTTACCGGAGAGAAAGGTTTGGACCCTAAACAAATGATCTATAAATACGAGTGGTACGACTATACCGCCGCCGCCCTTCGCAAGAATCAGTTGAACCCGGCGGACCGGGTTCGTAATACGGATATTCAGGTAGATCCGAACGAGGTAGTCATGATCTCCAAGGACACCGCTTACATCGATGATGAAGGACGTGTAATCAACGAGACGATCACCCGCCCGTTAAGCAGCGAATGGGATTTCTTGAATACCCGTATCGTCAATATCTACCCGGACGAGAATTGCTGGGTGAACGATTTCAAGAATGCGTACAACGAGCCATATACCCGTATGTATTTCTCTCATCCGGGTTACGATGATTATCCTGTAGTCGGTGTTTCTTGGGAACAAGCGACTGCCTTCTGCGTATGGCGTACGAATTTATACAAAGAATCCTTGAGCTTGCCACCGGGACAATTGGTAGAGCCATTCCGTCTTCCGTCCGAAGGAGAATGGGAATATGCCGCCCGTACAGGTAAGAACGAGAATAAGTTCCCTTGGTCTACCGACGAGCTTCAAGACAGCAAAGGTTGTTTCTTGGGTAACTTCAAGCCGGGTAAAGGTAATTATACGGAGGATGGCCATTTGATTACGTCTCGTGTAGGCTCTTTCGCCCCGAATGAGTTCGGGTTATACGATATGGCAGGAAACGTGGCGGAATGGACCTCAACGTCTTACTCCGAGTCTGGCCCGAGCCAAATGAGCGACATGAACCCGGATCTGCGTTACAACGCCGCCAAGAACGATCCCTACGCCATGAAAAAGAAAGTAGTGCGAGGAGGTTCTTGGAAAGATGTCTCACAATTTATCCGTTCGGACATGCGTACTTTCGAGTTCCAGAACGAGAGCCGTTCTTACATCGGTTTCCGTTGCGCACGTACCCAAATAGGATTCTCTCGCTCCAAGGGAAAGAAATAAGCGGGAATTATAAATTTAAAGTTTTGAATCATTTAAGACAATAATACGACGATGGGAAAATATAGAAGATATAAAAACAGACTGGAGATGTTCCTCTCCAGCGAAAGAGGAAAACGAGTATTGAACTTCCTGTATAGTTGGGGTGCGTCCATCGTAATCCTCGGTGCGTTATTTAAGTTATTACATATACCATACGCTAACCAAATCCTGTTCGTGGCGATGATCACCGAGTCTATCGTATTCTTTATCTCGGCGTTCGAGCATCCGAACAAGGAGTATCATTGGGAAGATGTTTTCCCCGTATTGAAATCAAAGAACCCGATGGATCGTCCGGATTTCACCGGTACGCCGATCTCAACCATGATCAATTCTACGGATAATGTAGAAGACGATGAGATAGCCGGGGGAATAAATATCGGTTCGGCAGCGTCTAAGGCGAACGCGCAAAGAGGTGGTTCCTTGAATATCGCAGGTAATCTGGACGTGACGGAAGAAGATACCAAGAACTTATCCGAGAGCATCAAGAAATTAAGCGGAGCGGCCGAGCAAATTTCCAAGATGGCGGAATTGACGGAAGCTACCCAAAAATATCTGGAGCAATTATCTGGCATGTCTGAGAACATGGAGCGTTTCAGCCAAGTGACTAATTCGCTTACGAACGTATCCGATACACTGTTGAACTCTTATAAGAGTATCACGGATAATTCCGATGGCATCAACCAAAACTCCCGTGGTTACGTACACCAGATGGAACAATTGAACCGTAACGTATCCGGATTGAATACCATCTATGAGATCCAGTTGAAGAGTATCAGTTCGCAGATCGAATCTATCGAACACATCAATAGTGGCTTGAATCGTATCCGTGAGATGTATGACGGATCGGTAGTAGATAGTTCCGTATTCCGTAACGAGACGGAAAAGATGACTCGCCAACTGGCCGAATTGAACCAAGTATACAGTCGTTTATTGCAAGCGATGACCGTGAATATGGGCTACCAACAACCGGCGCAGCCGCAACAACAACCTCAACAACCGATGTATCAGCAGCCACAACAGCCCGGTTACCAACAGCAATATCAGCAACCCTATGGTTACCAACAGCCACAACAGGCTCCGTATACAAACAACCCAATGAAGTAAAGAAATATGGCAGGAATATCAAATAATCCCAATTCTCCCCGTCAGCGGATGATCAACCTGATGTATCTGGTGTTCATCGCCATGATGGCACTGAATGTGTCGTCGGAGGTGCTGGATGGTTTTGAGTTGGTGGAAGGTAGCTTGCGAACCTCTATCGATAACTCCTCTCGCCGAAACAAGATCGTAGCGGACGAGATGGAAGCTTATTACCAAGAGAATCCCCAGAAAGTGGGTGAGTGGGCATTGAAGGCCCGTGAGGTGAAAAGAGCCTCAGATAGCCTCTATACGTATATACAAGATTTAAAGATCCGTATCGCTAAGGTAGCTGATGGCGAGAATGCCAACGTAAACAGCATCGAGCATAAGGATGATTTGGAAGCCGCTTCCCGTGTAATGCTCTCTCCTGTAAGCGGAGAAGGTAAAAAGCTGAGAGCGGAAATTGATAAGTATCGTATCTGGATGGGCGGCTTTATCGAAGATTCGGCGAAGACTGCCGTATTGGAGGCGAACCTAAGCACGACTCCCCCTCATAAAGCGGGGATCAATACCCGTACTTGGGAAGAGGCCTTGTTCGAGAATATGCCGGTAGCGGCGGCTGTTACCCTGTTAACAAAAATGCAAAGTGACGTTCGCTACGCCGAAGGTGAGGTCTTATCGAACTTATTGAATAGCGTAGACGTTGGCGATTACCGTGTGAACCAGATCACGGCGCAGGTAATCCCGGAAAGCCAGATCGTAATGCGAGGAAGCCAGTACAAGGCGAATATCGTATTATCGGCGGTAGACTCTACGAAACGTCCTACGATCTATGTAAACGGAAAAGAATTACCTTACGAGAATAAAGGAGTCTTCACGGTGAATACCGGAGCTGCCGGGACATTCCCGATCAAAGGTTATATCGAGATGCCGAATAGCGACGGCAGCATCATGCGCCGGGATTTCGAGAGCGAGTATTTCGTGACCGAGCCGACAGCTACCGTGGCCCCGACATTGATGAACGTATTATATGCCGGTATCGCCAACCCGATGCGTATCGCCGTCCCGGGTGTACCGAGCGGTAATGTGACAGCTACCATGACGAACGGCACATTAACCCGCAGCAAGGATGGTTGGGAAGCCCGCCCGTCTAAAGTAGGAACGGAAGCCGTGATCACGGTAAACGCTCGTATGGCGGATGGCCGGAACATAGAGATGGCAAAGACTACCTTCCGCGTGCGTGCCCTCCCCGATCCCCTACCTTATATCGAGTATAAGGATCAAAACGGTAACGTCCGTAAGTTCAAGGGAGGTATGATCGCCAAACGTAGCTTGGTAGAGGCTGACGGTATTCTGGCCGCTATCGACGATGATTTGCTAAATGTAAAATATACGGTATTACATTTTGAGCTGACTTTCTTCGACTCCATGGGTAACGCTATCCCGGAAGTGGCCGAAGGAACCAACTTCTCGCAACGTCAGAAAAACTATATCCGCAATTTAAGTAAGGGTAAACGTTTTTATATCACCCGTGTAGTCGCGAAAGGTCCGGACGGTATCGAACGTACCATACCGACTATCGAAGTAATCGTAAATTAAGATTCGCAGTATGAAACATCTGTATTACATAGCCGCTTTGGCCGCCACTTTTTTAACAGCGATGCCTCTTCACGCGCAAGAAGAAGCAGAGAACGATGCTACGCAGCAACAACAAACGCGTCGCCGTTCGCCTCAAGCCAGCCGTGGGGAAAGAAACGATAAGAAAGATACCGGTTTACCCGAACTGACCGTACGGGCCCAAGATATGAACGAGCGTTTGACGCAAGAGATCGGGAACGCTCGCTGGATGCGTATTATCTACCGGCAGGTGGACTTGATGAAAGAGCAGAACGCTCCGCTTTATTACCCGACCCGCCCGATGAACGGACAGATGAATCTTTTCTCCGTAATCTTCCAGCTTTTAGGTGAGAATAAGATCAAGGCCTATGAGTATCTGGACGGATACGAGGAGTTTGACGAAGCCCATTTGATCAACTTCAAGGATTTGCTGGATCGCTTCTACATCCTTTATGAGGAGATACCGGGGAGAGCGGGTGAGGAACCGACTTTCGTAATCAATGAAAGCGATATACCTGCAGCCGACGTACGGTCTTACTATGTAAAAGAAGCATGGTATTTCGACCAGAATAATTCCGCTTTTGATGTCAAGATATTGGCGATTTGCCCGATCCTTACCTCTACAGGTGATATGGGAGAGACAACCATGCCTATGTTCTGGCTTCCTTACGAGAATATACGTCCGTATATCAGCAATTCATACATCATGACGTCTAATATGAATAACGCCATGACTTTTACGATGGATGACTATTTCCGTCGCCGGATGTTCGAGGGGGATATCATCAAGACCCAAAACTTGATGAATCTGCCATTGCAGGCGTATTGCCCGACACCGGATTCCTTAAAGAACGAGCAAGCTCGTATCGAAGGTCAATTAACCGGCTTTGAGAAATCACTCTGGTATCAACCGGATACGACTCAAGTAGCGGTAGACAGCAAAGCCGCAAAGAAGGCCAGAAAGAGCGCCGCAAGAGGAAAAGGTACTACAACCAAAGAGCCTGCCTCCGAAAAGAAAGCTCCCACTGTCAAGGCTCCGAAAGCAGAAAAATCCGCTCCGGTACGCAGTGTTCGACGCAGAAGATAAAAACGGACTCACGATACGGGTCTGAGCGATAACCGGAAATACGCAACATATGAATAAAGAAATCAAGATTAGACCAGAGCAAGAGAACGATTTCCAAGCAGTAAGGGAAGTCGTGGAACTTGCTTTCCGTAACGTGGAGGACAGTGATCAAAGCGAACCGTACCTTGTAGAACGTTTACGAAAAACGGACGCTTATATTCCGGAGCTCTCCTTAGTCGCTGAATTAAACGGCGAAATCATAGGGCATCTCATGATGAGTAAGGTGGAAATCGTATCAGAAGACCAAAGCGTGATCTCTCTTGGGCTAGCACCGGTTTCGGTGGTACCGAAGTACCAAAGGATTGGCGTTGGTAGCGCTTTGATCCGTGAAGCGCATAAGCGAGCGGGAGAGCTAGGCTATAAATCGGCCGTCTTATTAGGACATAAGGATTATTATCCGAGATTCGGATATAAAAGGGCGATTGATTTCGGCATTGAGTTCCCATTCGATGTCCCCAGCGAATATTGCATGGTTGTCGAGTTGGCACCGGAAGGACTCAAGAACGTGCATGGAATGATTAAATATGCCAAACCTTTTATGGAGTGAGAACTGTCTGTAATGAAATGAGACGGGACATACCCCATCTCATTTCACCAGATAATCAGATCCTTATTTAGAACCTACCCATGTCCACTTATGCCAAAGACCTTCCAACGGTCCGTGTTTATGTCTTTCAGCCCACCATTTACAGAAGCGTACTTGCAAGAAGAAAAAGGCGATACCGATGAACATGCTGACCGTATAACCGCAGTAAGGAGCCAGATTCAAGCCGATCGGGAAATAGATCAACGCACCAGCAAAAGATTGTGTCACATAATTCGTCAAGCTCATCTTTCCATAAGAGCGTAAGATAGAGGTAAAACGCTTAAAGGCCTCGCGCTGATACAGTAACACAAAGGAAGCCACCAATACGAACGTAAAAGCGAATTTCTGCCACATATCAAACACAACACCTGCCGTCTGGCGCACGGTAGCGCTGTCCGCCGTATCCATCAACAATACTTTCAGTTGGTATAAAGGACCGAAAGCGATCGCAGTAATGATCAAGGTCTTTATCCAAAAACGGGAATTCTCCTCCGAGGGGATAAATAACTTTTTGCGCCCGATCAACATTTCCAGCATAAATAACCCGCAGGTCTGTACATACCGGCCGGCACCAACAGCCCAGAGCAAACTAGCCTTTTGTCCTAACGTCACGTTCTGCCAGATGAAATTCCATAAATCCCCCCGCTTGGTATGCTCCGCCATCTCTGAGTACATCTCCCCTACTCCTAAATTGGGTAATTGGTAATCCGGATTAAACAGGCTAGCGATATAATGATACCACTCCACCGGCTGCAATAAAAAGATAATAGCCGTTATCAAGACAGCCTTATCGCTCCATTTACGCACGATAAACAAAACAACGCCCACGATCGCATACAGCAGCAAAACATCGCCTGCCGGATAAAAAGCGGCGTTCAACGTAGCGAAGATCGTCAACAGCAGTAATCTTCAAAGGAAGCGGTAACCGAAGTCTTTTCCCTTCACCTGCAGGTTCGAATACTGTATATAAAAGGTAAAACCAAATAACAAGGCAAAAATAGAATACGATTTCCCGGCAAACAAAGCGAATACCACCGTAAACACGCCTTCATTCAATACGTTCAACCATCCCGGCAGCGTAGCCGGGTCTGGATAGACCGGATAGATAAAATGTTCCACATTATGCACTAATAAGATTGCCAAGACAGCGAAACCACGTAGCGCATCCACCACCTCTACACGAGGTGACTTAGAGATTGTTGTTTGTTGCATACTATTTATTTGCTACTTGTTGTTTCTGTTAACCATGCTACCTTTTGATTGGACTCATGCGGTTGGCCTATAATATCCGCATAAAGTTCCGGACGACGGGCATTTCGGTAACGATATCCTCCAGCCTGTCTCAATTTCTCAGGGATAGCCGTAGCGATCACGAAATCATCACCCAGTTTACGGCATTCCGCCACGATATCGCCGAAAGGATCCAGAATCATCGAGCAACCGTTCTTGATCTCATTATAATCACGCCCGATCGGATTGGAGAATACCACATATACCGCATTGTCGTACGCCCTAGCGGGAAGCCATTTCATAAGCCAAGCACGTCCCTTCAGGCCATCGAACTCCTGTCGCAAGGAAGTCGGATCGTTCGCCCGGTTCTCCCATAACACAGGATCTATCAAACCAGCCCCGGGGCGAGGGGAAGGGGTACACATCGTCACGTGAGGCATGAAAATGATATCCGCCCCTAATAAGGCCGTGGCACGGACATTCTCTATGATATTATTATCGTAGCAAATCAATATGCCACATTTCCATCCCTTGATCTCAAAAACCACATATTGATCGCCCGGCAAGATATTCGGATTAATAAACGGATGTAGCTTGCGGTACTTTGCCTTCAAGCCATTGCCATCCACGCAAACTTGCGCTTTATAGATACGATCCCCATCCCGCTCAAAGAATCCGGCCAGTAGCGTGACGCCAAACTCTTTGGCGATGGCGATCAAGGCTTGCGTACTCTCCCCCGTGGGGATCGGTTCGGCAATAGCCAACAATTCCTTGCGAGACAAGTCCTTGGCAAACGTATATCCACAAACCGAGCATTCGTGAAAAGCCACTACATCCGCTCCCTCTACCGACGCTTTCCGGCACATCTCCCGGATGACAGAAAGATTATACGCCTTATCGTTATCCCGTGTCTCGAACTGCACGGTGGCGATTTTCAATGGTTCCATGATATTTTGATTTAATTGGTTTATATATTTTTCGACTAGATTCGCAAAGATAACAATAATATACTACTTTTGCGGGATAACTTTTTCTACCGATCATGAATATCAGACAAACACGACAAGAAGATCTGGCCGAGGTAATGGCTATGTACGATTATGCACGCAGGTTCATGCAAGAGCATGGCAACGGGAATCAATGGATCAACGGATATCCTTCCAAGGAATTGATCTCCAACGAGATCAAGGCCAGCCATAGTTTCGTATGCGAAAATGAGCAGGGCGAGTTAGTGGGGACCTTTTGTTACATCGAGGGAATCGACCCTACTTACCTAAAGATCTATGAAGGCGAATGGCTGAACGATGAACCTTATGCCGTGATCCATCGCATGGCCTCCAACGGTAAGCAAAAGGGGATCTCGACCGAATGTCTAAAATGGGCATTCGCTCATTGCGATAATATCCGTATCGATACACACCGGGATAATATTGTCATGCAAAACTTATTGAAAAAGCATGGCTTCAAGCAATGCGGTATCATTTACATCGCAAATGGTACGGAACGCATCGCTTTCCACAAAATAGTAAACCCAACAAATAAAGAATCATGAAGCATCCTATTGACCTAGAGCATTGGAACCGGAAAGAACATTTCCTGTTTTTCGGTTCTATGGACGACCCTTTCTTTGGACTGACCACCCAGATAGACGTGACCTCCATCTATAAAGAGGCGAAAGCGGATCATGCCTCTTTTTTCCTCTACTCCTTACATAAGATTATGACAGCCGTTAATGAGGTGAAAGAGTTCCGGTACCGGATCATCGACAACATCCCTGTCTGCTTCGACCGAATCCACGTGGGAACAACGATTGGGCGGGAAGACGGAACATTCGGCTTCGGCTTCTTCAAATATACACCGGACAGGCAACTGTTCCTTCAAAACGCACAGAAAGAGATCGAACGTGTGCAAGCTCTCACAGGCCTTTGCAAAGATAGGGAATCAGACCGGCAAGACTTAGTCCGTTTCTCCCCGGTTCCGTGGATCGCCTTCACGGAGATGAAACACGCTTCCTCTTTCCGTACAGGCGATTCCGCTACCCGTATCTCCACCGGAAAGCTGATCGAGCAGAACGGGCATCGGATGCTCCCTATCTCCGTAACGGCTCATCATGGCTTGATGGACGGCAGACATGTGTCTATCCTCTTAGATCGTATAGCGGATAAAGACGGATGAGACGGATGAGCAAGGCAATCCGTTTCCGATTCTAAGGATGAAACTAAAGATGTGTTCTTATGAGCTTTGCGAGGCATGTTTTCTTTATGAATCAGATCTATTTGATAAACATTAATTCTTTCCCAACACTTTTTAGCGAGAAGTGATTGTTTCCATCGAAACGTTTCATAAACAGATCATTAAAAAATTATCACGATGGAAAGAGAAAGAGAACAAGGTTCCGACCGACTTGACACGGAGGAACGCAAAGAGTTGAACGACTCTGATTTCGGATTACCCGAAGAACGAAAATATCCTATGCCGGACGCCACACACGTACGGGCGGCCGAATCCTATTTTCGATACGCTACCGATCAGCAAAAGCCGGAATTAGCTCATAATATCTTGAGAAAAGCCAAAGAGTTCGGGGTTGATGTCGAAAGTCCGACAATCTTAGAATGGGCAAATCGCTACTAATACCCATTCTGATCCGCTTATTCACCGATACACCGTATGTGTTGGGTGGCACATACGGTTATGGCAGGTTATTTGCGTACCTGTAAAAAGCGCTTTGTCAAATATCTGCGAACCGGCTCGTCATAAAGTTTCAAACTAATGTAAGCCAATACTATACTTCCGATCACTAATGCCAACGCTTCCGGCCATGCTTCCGCAAATGTAAGGTTCTCCTTCTTCACCCACCCAAAATACAAGTATATAAGAGGGTAATGTACCATATACAAAGGATAAGAGATATCTCCCAAGAATTTACAAATACGGGCGGAATGTTTATCGGTTGTCTTCCCGGAAGCCCCCAGATAGACAAGCATAGGGAATATTAGGATCGCGCATACAGAATCATAGATACCGTTCATCCATAAAGCCTCACCGTCACCGACATAGGGCATGGAAAGTAAAACAACGATCGCCAAGCTACAAATCCAAAAAGCACCTTTGACATGAATGGGCTTAAAGACGCGCGACATCAACAATCCCATCGAGAAAGAAAATAACACTCGTAAAAAGCCACCGATCAAATTGTACTCTTCCATCGTCCACCCCACACCTAGGTGCCCCGCACCGGAAAAATTGAATATAGCGAACGAAGCCAATCCGATTCCCGCCAAGACAATAAGTGCCATAAGCGCCTTCGTTGACATCCGACGAATAAACAAGGCATACATAATATTCCCGATATACTCGAAGAACAAAGACCAACTAGGGCCATTTAAAGGAAACATCTCACCATTTCCACGGATCTCAGGCCCGGAACCGGGTACAGCCGGTATCAAAAAAAGGTTGATAAGCAAAGCTAGCATCACCATGGATATAGAGACATGCGTACCATCCCACTTCTCACACCCTTGTATACAAAACGCGATAACTCCCAAAACGGCTCCAAGGACAACCATCGGATGCAAACGGATCAACCGACGTTTGATAAAATCCTTTGTCGTCATGGTTTTCCACCGGTCGTCATAAGCATAACCAATCACGAACCCGGACAGGATAAAGAAGAAATCAACGGCTAAATAACCGTGATTAAATTGTTGATCAATGGGACTCGTAGCAAAGGCTTCGAATACATGATAAAATATAACCATTAACGCTGCGACACCTCTCAATCCATCAAGAAGGTCATAATGAGGTTTTGTGTCCGCAAATGCGGCCGCTGAGATTTTTGAGTTTGACATTAATTGTTTGAGCTTATTTTTGATACTACTATTACTCCTAATTTCCGCAAAAATACAAAAAGGCCCCATCTTTCACGTTATTAGACAGTTCTTTTTTCATTAGTTACACATAAATAAGGTCGCAAAATACGAAGTCCCCAGCAAAGCTTACGCCTGCCGGAGACTTGTTTCTTTATCCGTACTCCATCCTCACGGAGGTACTTACGGACCTCTTAATTTATTACTTTAGTATTAATATTAATCCAACTCCCGCCTGTTCATCCGTCACGGATTACTTGGGATCGAAACCCTCACGGGAATTGTTGATTATCTTATTTCATTATTCCTTTACTTTGAATATTCAATTATTTAACGACAACTTTCACAGTCTCCTCGCCAACCGTAACGAATACGATACCGGCAGGTACAGCGATTGTAGCGTTATCGGATGTAAGAACAGTCTCAGCTACAGACTGGCCTAATACAGTACGTACATAAGCGTTCTGACCAGCAGCGCCTTGGATCGTTACGACACCGTTGCCACCTACTACAACGATAGAGGAAGCAGCATCTTCAACAGAACCGTTAGAAGTCGGAACGTCAGTACCTAATGTGAAGACCATAGCGATATCATTGTCAGCAGTCAAACCAAGTTTTCCATTCAAGGCATAAACATAAACTGTCTTACCATCAATCTTTCTTTGAGAAGAAATAACATACTCATCCTCAGAATCCTTAGCTAAAGTTATATTAAACTTGAACGCATCCAGTCTATCAGAATTTACAGTCTCACCATCAGACTCCAATTCCTTAACAACTTTTACAGCCTCACCATTTACGGTAGTAGCGATTGTATCAACACCCTCAAGGATAGCCGGACGGAAGATTACCTTAGTATCCTCTGTTCCTTCCAAATAATATGCCTCATTTGTATATTCTTGAGCAGAGCCTTCTACGAAATATTTCAAAGAATCCTGAGCATTGAACATGAACATTCTCTCAGCCGGTGCTTCTTCGCCTTCAGCAACCTCAATGCCTTTAGAGATATAGAATGAAGGAGTCTTAGCCTTGCTATCCGCCGTATCCAACCAGAAAATCATGCTTTCCGCAGAAAGGATACCTTCAGTGATACCATTCTTATTCAACTGATAGTTGATAGAACCTAACATATTGTCAAATGATGCGTGACGTGGTTGAGAGGCCAATGACGGGTTGAACGGATTAGCGTCCAAGATCTCAACGTTTGCGTAACCATCATTCAAGTCACTAGCTGCTACATAACGCTTCTTATCATAAGCTACAGTTAAATTTGTGCTATTAACGCTCGCAGTTTTAACCGCAGAAGTATTATCAATTGAAGCAGCATAATCAAGCGTACCCCCAGAAGTCGCAGCTAACGAAACCAAAGAATAACCGCCTGCGGCATTCTTAATGATAGCGAACTCTGTAGCGGCATCCTTTTCTTTATCAGTAGCAGCGGCAGCACCTAAATATCTAGCATCGTCACCCTTAACTTCCGTCGTACGCAAGATATAAGTTGGAACAACCAAAGTATCCTTATCCGCAACTCTTACAACCTCATTCTTATCATTTAAGTAAGCATAAGTATTCGTATTCAAGATGTAATCAGCTACACCTTGCAAAGATTTATCCAAAGTTTCAGCACCTTTTACTCTTTCCGGATAAAGGGTCAACATTGTCGCCTTCTCATCGGTAGAGACCTTCATACTCTTTTTATCATTAGAAAGAACTGCATAAAGAGTCTTGTCACCAAATACGTTCTTACCATTGAATGTCATCTTAAAGCCCTCGGCGATCTGAGTATCCGTGAATACTTTATAACCGTCCGTACGAGTTGTAGCGATCGTGTTGAACTTAACGGAAGTTGTATTCAGTGCTAAATCTTCTGTTACACCTTTGGAAGCTTTTTCATCTCCTTTGATTGTTACTTCTTCTCCATCATAAGTTGCTTTATCTACTTTATAGCCACCTTCTTTTCCATCCGGTTGTAAACGTAATACCAAATCCTCACCTGTCTCACGGTTTGTCAATGTAAAATTATATTTGCCATCAAAACCAGAAACGATCCATTGGGATACCGGCATCGTAAAATCCGCACTATTATAAGCAACCACTCTTAAACCGTCACCTGTAGCAGGATCAACCGTTAAATACTTATGGTACTCTGTTTGAGCGTTTGGCTTACCCTCAGAGCTCTTGTCCTCATCATTACTTGTAAAGTAAATATTTACCACATTCTCAGCGTTCTTCTTCAATAATACAGAAGCGTCAAGATAAGAATTCGCACCCAGTTGCGGATGGATAGGAGTATAGTTCGTTTTTGTACTTCCTGATAATACAGTAGTCACATAAGTCTTCGTATCAGAAACAGAAGGCTTAACCGCAGCTACATTTACATCATAAGATTTCCAAGTATTACCTTCTTTGACAGAAGGTTTCATCGTTAAAATCAACTTACCATCCTCATTAAAGGCATCTTTCAATGAGATCGTAAAGCTTGCGTTTGCACTAGAGTCTTTAGCAGCGACCTCACCTTTCATCCAATACAAAGCGTAACCTTCACCATCTTGTTTACCATTGATGTTGTAACGTTGAGTAGGATCCACGGCTAAGAAAGAGATTTCTTTTGCAGCTGATATGGCAGCTTCATTATTTGTACCATCTTCAACTTCAGCAACAAATGCTTCTACCTTCTTTGCGTCACCTTTCACAAAATAAGTACCTGTCTGGATTTTCGCATCCGCAGCAGTAATATCCGCACTAACAGTTACCGGAGTTACGGAATCAAACAAGTTACCAACCAATTCGCTAGTCGTATAATCGAAGGACAAAGTTGTACCTTTTGAATTGTATTCAGTCAAATACTCATCTCCGATCTCTTTAGCATAAGAGAAGGCCTGTAAATTACTACCAACCTCGCTAGCAGGCAATGCAGCCGTAAACAAGCCTTTAAATTTCAGCTTACCATCTTTTACAATAAACTTCGTGTTGAAGTCTGAAAGATTTTTCGTTGACTGATCTCCGGTAACGGCAGTACCATCGCCCTTTGTTATAACTTGGTATTCCTTACCATCAATAGTTACCCACAACTCGAAAGTACGAGAAGAGTAGTTACGGATCGTAAATTCGGCGGCAGTTTCATTCGTAGCAGAAGCAGTTGTAGCTGTTAAAGAAACAACTTCCTTATCGCCCTTCAATTTTAAGATATCACTACTCGTATACTTTGCATACAAAGTAGTATTTGACGCTCCTAAATAGAATGTCATGCCATTGCCCAAAGCGGTCTCTGTAGTTGTATAAGAAACAACGGTCTTGTCTCCAACAGCGGCATACGCAGCATTAAAAGCAGGTCCACCTAGCAGTAAACCAGCTGTTAACAAGGTAAAAATCCTTTTGTTCATAAATTCAAAATTTAATATTAATAATAGTGTTAATTAAAGTCCATCCCGTCGTTTAGCACCCTTGTTTTACTCGAAAACGACTAGTCTAAACGATCGTCTAAATCTTGCGTTTTTTTAGTGTCGGAACAGGAGGTTTGTTGAAGGAATCGGTTGTTTCGTAAAGGATAACCTATCCTATTGATAAGAAAGAGGATAAGTAATAAAAAAATAGCCCGGAAGAGTTGCAAGTATCGAAGAAACGCGTACCTTTGCAAATGACTAAAAGAATCGATCGTTTAAACTAGTCGTTTCTATCCCATAAAAGATTGTCAAACATCAAGGTTTTTAACTATATATAATGTACAGGTGTACATTAAAATAATGTAAACCTATCAAAGCATAAGATCTGAATCAAGCTTCCTCTTTGACACAAAAGTATTGATAGTACCGCTAGCTTCGAGTTATAGGTATTTTATAGGCTCACCCGATAATCATTGGGGATATCTTCAGGCTCATCTATATTTCAGCCGGCAGCCTAAGATAAGTCGGCCAACAGATGAGATCATGAGATAACTATTGCCATATAAATCGCTGTCTTATAAACTATTAATCAACAGACCAACTCACTTGAGAAAGGCTTCCCAAGTGAATAACTAACCACTTCCAGACTCGTAAGCTTACGGCTACCCCCAGCCGTAAGTTATTCACTTGACAAGCCGTAAGTTATTCACCTGACAAGGCATAAATTATACATTAACCGTCTCTTCCCCGATGGTTATCGGGAAATGGCAGAGGAACTATAGATACAAGTGCCCCATTTG